>Ga0209415_10000137_pt1 | contig 113073 bp, 111 predicted proteins | sample PeaSoiSIISIP2007_FD_187696 | JGI IMG/M metagenome (GOLD analysis project Ga0209415, IMG submission 187696) | Peat soil microbial communities from Weissenstadt, Germany - SII-SIP-2007 (SPAdes) (version 2) | ecosystem: Environmental > Terrestrial > Soil > Wetlands > Peat | place: Germany...
GTGGGCGACGCGCTCACCGGGAAAGGCTACCCGGCATTCGGAGCACCCTCAAGAGCTCCAGAAACCTGAGTGGTTACACCGCACGGTTGAGATCCTTAGCGCTAGCCCCTTCCATCGCAGTCTCGACCACGAACTCCGTGCCCTCCTCTCGAATCTGGCCGCCCGAGAACACTTCTCCGAGGATCGGTCGTATCCGCTTGGGGCTATTGGTGCTCACGCGAGCTACGAGTCGGAAATGACTTCCGGTCACCGAGCAACCTCTGGAGGAGGAAGCGCCGGGGTATGAGGACAAAGGACCCCAATTTGCCTCTAAGGAGCACGGCGTCCCGGTTTCAGCGGGGTTAGCTGCTGGATGTCGTACCGCGCTCGCAAGGTCGCGACAGCGGCTTGATCGGGCGGGCCCGAATGCGCGAGCAACTCACCGAGGTCCTCAAGGTAGTGTTCGTGCCCAGGTGGCGAAAAGAGGAAGATCATCCGTGCAGGGCTCGATCCCGGGTTGGTGAATGCATGCGGGCATCCCGGAGGCACGAACATGGTACTCCCCGGGCCGCCTCGGACCATTTTAGTGCCCGAGTTCGATTCCCACGTACGCCAGTCGTCCACCGTCCTGACACGGGGCTCGAATGCCAAGAGGTCGAGTTCCCCCTCGAGGATGTAGAACAACTCCTCGCCCGAGGTGTGCAGGTGAGCCCCTACATCGAATCCTGGAGCGACCGTGGCTTCAAATATCGACCAAACACGGGAGCGGTCGGATCCTATCTTGAGAGTCATGCCCGAGGATCGAATCTTGTGGCCCGCACCTGGCGGCAGCACGATTCCGTCGGTCAATCAGCCTTCACTTCTGTGCTGGATGCAACGGGGAGGCTAAGTTCGAAACTCACTTTAAGTGCTCGCAATTCGGCTTGCGTGACATCGCGGATCAGGTTGCTCAACAAAACCGGCCCATTGCCGGCGGGATTCAAGTCCCCCCGTCTGAGGATGAAGTGGAGTCTGAGGCGATCCTCAACTGTAACCGAACCGCTGACCACCCGTTCACACCGACAGCTTCTCGAGAGCAGACTTCCATCTCCCTCAGCTCGTGGAACTGTCCTTCTCTCCGCAAGGTCCGCCGTGATCTCGGGGACCTCCTCGGGACCCGCGAACTCTTGGACGTAGGGTCGCCGCCCCTGGAAATGGCATCACGAGTGGCGTCGCGCCAGCGCTTCGAGTTGCCGGTCGAACCAGTCGGGGAAGGAGTGTAACCGGACCACTACATTCGCCTCGAGCTCCTCGACACCCTCAATTGACGCGACGTATCCCTCGACTTCCTCCAAGTGGGCCGCTGAAGGAGGCATGACTAAGCAGAGGAAGCCGCCTGCCTCCGGCCCGGGTCCCGGCATCTCACCAAATGCAAGGGAGAGAGGGTATCTCGTCCGGATGCGTCGCAGGATCGAGTTGCGGTCGGCCCCCGCCCGGAGCGTCATCCCCAGAACGACCACTGGGTAGCTCAACGCCCGGAAGTCGAAAACCGGAACGAACCAGACGTCCCTGTTCTCGACGAGATTCGCATACCGCCGCGTCATCGTCCGCGTCGAGATCCCGACCTGGTCGGCGGTCGTGCTCAACATCGCGGTCGGGTTTTGACGGAGGGCTCGGACGATCCGGATGTCGAGAGGCGAGAGCTCGCGCATTGGTGGCAGCATCCTCCAAGGGAGAGGCACGTCCACCTCCCGCACGCCGACGAGCCCACTGATGAGCTTGCGGGTTCGCTCCAGGGCGGCGGCGTCGGGGGTGATCACGCTGAACGTAATCCACTCCCCGAGGAACTCGACACCCCAGACCGCCCCCTCCAGGACTGCGAGACGGGAGAATAGCTCGGCCTTCGCGCGCGGATGGAGGACCCGGATGTTCAGTCCGGCCCCCTGCCAACCGAATAGCGCGGGGTTGACCCAAACGTCGTACCGCCGGAGGAATCCGCTGTCGGTCCATGCCTTCAGTCGACCCGCGACCCGAGCGCGGCGGACGCGGATCTTTCGAGCAATGCGGGTCGCGTTCAGCCGAGGGTCAACTCCCGCCAGGGTGACCGCTCCCTCGCGGTACATCTCACGGAGCATGTCGATGTCGAGTGTCTCGGGTTGTAACGGGGGCTGGGTCACGACTCGCCGCAAGTACCGCTGCCTCCTTTGAGTGTTCCGACCTTGGTCGCCGAATTGTAAGAACCCGACAATCGTCAGCAATCGTTGTCGGGTTCAGACCGGAATCCCGTCGGCGAATCCGACCCTTGGGACGATCTACAGGGAACTATGGACGCGATGGACGAGGCAGCCGCGGTAAAGCTCTCGCAGCTTCCGACAAGCGCCACGCCGACCGAGAAACCCCGCACGAGGTGGGTCCAGACCGATAGTTTGGTCCCGCCCCCGGGGGAGTCGATTCGGGTCGTAGTCGAGGGTCGAGCCGTCGCGATCTTCAACGCAGGCGGTCGGCTCTACGGACTCGCGTCGGAATGCGGGCACCGGGACGCCCCGTTGGAACAGGGTTCCGTCAAGGACTTGGTAGTCTCATGCCGCAAACATGGCGCGCAATTCCGCTTGGACACCGGATCCGTGGTCGGCGGGAACATGTTCGTCCGTCGCTCGACCCGTCCCGTTCGAACGTACGCCGTGCAGAGCCGCGGGGGTAACGTGGCAGTCGGCGTCCGCCCGCTGGAAGAGGGTCAATAGCCCGCTTCCCTCCTTTCCGCGGCGTGCGCGAATCCAGCAGTTCGAGTACACGCCCAAGCGGTTAAACCACCCCTTTCGGGCACCTCGAGGGCTCCAACCGAATCGAGGAGTCAATCCCGGCTGTCCTAGAGATTCAGCCCGGCCCTTCGTTCACTCCCCCAGACTCGATCGCGAGATCCCTGACCATCCCCGTGGGGGAAAGTAGTGCACGCGGTCCGGGGTCGGGCTAACCTCAGGCATCCCTGGCGCCCGTCTCCGCGCTCATTGCTGTCGCGAATCGACCGCGCGCGTCTCACATCAAGTTCGCGGCGGCGCTGACGCGCCGCCGTTCCCTCGCTGCGGCCGGCGAACATGATGGAGACCCGGCCGTCCGCGTCGCTCGCGCCGCTCCGCGGACGGCCTGCGCGCTTGCTCCGCATCGATGACAGCAATGAGCGCTACGAGTGCGCACGAAACCCTTTCGACCGCGACCGCCCCGACCGAGCGCACCGTGCTCCTGCCCGGGAGCCCGGCGACGTACGCGAACCGAGCTGCGCTTCGCGAAATCGGCCTCCGGTGGAACCCGGAGCGGTATGAGTGGCACGGCACGACCACCGCGGATCGCGTTCGTGTCCTGCGCGAACAGCTCGGCCTCGAGGTTCGGTGCTTCGGGACGCTCGACCCGCCGCCCCGCGGACCGAGCCCGCTGGGGCCTTCGGTCGAACTCCTCGCATCCGCACTACAGCCCCTCCGTGATTCCGCGCCGCGCCCCCGCTTCGGCGACTACTCGCGGACGCGGTTCGAGTCGCGGGTCGCGTTCGGCGGCCCGGACGAAGGCGAGGACGCGGAGGAGGTCGCGAGCCCGACTCGCCGGTTCAGCCTCCGCGACATCACGAGCGGCCTCCCGGACGACTCGCGGGAGGCGGACGAGAGGGCCGCCGAGCGAAGGCTGCGAGATAGGCGAGGACGTGTGAAGGCGGCGCGGGCCGCGATCTCGGCCACCATGGGCGCCGAAGAGGTCCTCCGGCAAGACTGGGTCAAAGCGGCCTGCTTCTACGCCCGATTCGGGATTTCTGAGTCAGCGTTTCGACAAGGAGTACCGGCTACTAGCTCGAAGTCGAGCGCGGATCCTGGGAAGCCGATCGGGCCCCTGGGCAGCGCTGCGACAGATTTTCACGCGAAGGCGGGGGCGGTTTTCCTCGGCTGGAGCGGCGTGTCGCGACCCGCCCGATATCGCTTTACGGACTGACGAGACTTGCTCCGCAAGCTTCGGGGACCATGTGTCACCCACGTCCACCCGTCGGACTGCTATCGTGGCGGTCGTCGCCGGAGCCGTGATTCTCGGAGGTCTCGCACTTGTGTTGACTTTGGTCCCTTCCGGCTCCTCTCCGAAGTTGGCCAACACCATCGTGGTCGACAACGAGAGCTACTACTTCGAAAACGTCACGATCTTGGTTCCCGGCTGGTCCAATTTCACCTTCAGTGGCGTGGTTTTTGGATTCCATGCCTACTGTGGCGGCGTCACTCCCGGCGGTGCGGCGGTCTGTGGAAACGTCTCTCCCTCGATCGGAGTTTCTTACCCGTTCTCGTTCTGGATAGGTTTGTCGAACTCGACACAAACCTGGATCTCGCCAAGCGGACATGAAGGCGCACAATTCATCCCGTATTCGGGCGGTCTCCATCGCTTCAATCTCGTTCGCCTTCTTGTCGCGTCCTAGATGCTCCTCCCCCACGCCCGCGTCGCGGGGAGCGGAGGCGCGATCCTTGCGAGCGCGCGTAGCCTCCCAGACGACTCGCTAGAGGCGGACGAGCGCGCCGCGGCGCGCCAGCTCCGCGACGTGCGCGCCCGCGTGAAGGCGGCGCGGGCCGCGATTTCGGCCAACGCGGGAGCGGAGGTGATCCTCCGGAGGGATTGGGTGAAAGCGGCCCAGTTCTACGCGAAGTTCGGCATCATGAAGGCCGAGTTCCTACGCGGGGTTGCGGCCTCGATCTTTGCTCGGCCGATGGAATCAGGGCGAGAGAATCTCGTCTTCGAGAGAATTTGAGGAATCTAAGGGCCACCTTCTCAACTCTAGGAATCTGGAATCTATACGTATATGTGGGGATGTGTGCGCAGTCAAATGCGGGGTGAGAATCTCCCACTCGGTTCAAGCGTCCTCTTTTACGGTAACGGCGCGGAATGCGTATGCGAGCGCCGCCTGAAAGCCGAAAGTGGTTACCCTTGGTTCTAGGCTCGACGTTAGTCTGCCTACTACTGCTCAGCGCCAACATCGGCGCCACCAACTACAATCCCCCCAGCGGATACTTGCCGCACGGCTGGACTCCCCGCGCAATCGTTTCCACCCACGACGACTACATCTTCTACAATGGGACGCCGTCGGGCGGCTGTAACCTTAACATCTGAACGTCGTTCATCACGAACGATTTAGCCAAGCCGAACCCAGGAACCGGTATGAATGTCACGGTCAGTACCTTGGCTTCCCCCAACTACTATTGGGCGACCTCGGAGAATGTGCAATCGACCTGGTACGGTTCGCTCCAGTTCGGATTCTTTACTCAGAACTTCACGGCCGGCTCGGCCGTAGGGACTTCAGGCACAATGTTGGCAGGAGCCTGGACCCTGAAGGGAGAATCCGTGGGCGCGATGAAGTGCTGGGGCACCTCAACGACGGGCAGTGTCACTTTCGAGATCCTGCTTGGCTTCTCGATCTATGATTGGACCACGGCGGCGTACTTGACGGCCATCAGTCCGACCTCTGTTGTACTCTCAGAGCGTGTCAACTTGTGGGGGGAGCTGGGCCGGGACGGTCTCGGTCGCTCTCAATACCAGTGTTCTTACGACCGACTTGAAGAGTGCGACCTCGACGGATTCGGTCACTGTGACCGCTTGGACGTTTTTTGAGACCGCAATGTCAACCACGACGGACGTCGCGGTCGACGCCTGCGTGAATTTCATGTCGTCAACGTCCGTTTCGATGAATCATCTTATCGGCAACACTTGTTCCGCGTCGACCTACGGGACGAGTTCAGGCGAGAAGCTCTCCCAAATATACGTGAGCTAGATTAGTGCTCATCGAGGAGGGCCGTCCTCAGTCGAGCCCGGGCTCTCCTTCAAGGGGAGGGGAGACGCACGATTCCGCGAATGATCTTCCGCCTCGTGTTGGCCGGGACCGTCGTCATCCTCGCGGCAGTGCTGGTAATTGACGGCGTCCCCTCCATTCACCGAGCCGACCTGAGTCCAGCAGGCATCGACTCCCAAGGACTCCGACCCGCCGTGAGCGTGTTGTATCGTTCACTCCCTTCCGAACCGCTCCTTGGGACAGACAGCTCGCGTCCCTCCCCATCCAACACCACTCAGGCCGGGGTCATCCTCTCCAACTCGACCGGATTATGTTTCTGTGGTGGCTTCGACGGCGTTGGGGGTTTTGACGCAGCCTACGATTCTGCAAGCGACCTGATGGTGGAGTTCGGTGACCAGCGGATCTACCACGGCAATGTTCCTGAGCTCGTGCCTTCGTTAGTGAGGGTCGATCCGGAGAACGGAACGGGTCTCAGCTACTTTGGGTTCGCCAATTTCCAGAATTGGAGCATCACCGCCCTCACCTTCGACACAAGGTCTGGAATGGGATACGCCACCGTTTTCAACAATACGGAGGAGGACGCTACATCCAGGGGAGTCCAATCCAACGCCAGTTCCTTCGTCATCGTGTTCAATGGCTCTAGCGGATCTTTCGTCGCCGCCGTCAATCTTACGAATGCGACGTATGATGAAGCGGCCTACAGCACCGCGCTCGACGTGAGCCAGCAAGTACTGTTTGTCGTGACTTCGAACTCTTCCACCTATCAGAATGGCGTCATTTCGCGGGTGGATACCAACACGAACACCTACGCAGGGACCGTACCCATTCCGTCGGACTACAACCCCGTCGCGGTCGCACTGAACGCAAATGATTCGACCTTGTTCGTCGCCGCTCGGAACACGTCGGCCGCGGCGAACGATTCGGCCGACTCGCTCGTGCTTCTGTCGATAGGGACGAGCACCCTCTCAGTCAGCAGTTCGGCGGTCGGGTCCATCCGGGGGGCCAACGAGTGGCCCACCGGGCTCTCCTACGATCCTTGGGATGGGGCCGTTTACATGACTTCCTCGGGGGAAGGCCCGCTCAACACCGTGACGGGGTTCACGCCGGTTTGGGCCAATGTAAGCGTCTTTGCTGGGTCAACCGGCCATTATCTAGGGACCACGTTCCTCGGTAACTACACCAGTCTTGGAAAGAGCACCATCGTTCCAGGACAACCCGCGTACGATCCAGACAACCACGACCTTTACGTGTCCTTAGCGACGTTGGTGATCGGCGGCGGCGAGTGGAATGGTGGCGTATGGGGAGCCACCCTGGCCGTGCTCGACGGAGGTTCAATCGGGGCGTTGGGTCAGCCGGTGGAGTTCCTCCACACGCCGCCGAGTGGAGGAGGCGCTAGCCCGACACCCTCCTTTGTTCCGCTGGGCACCGGTGAAGTTTGGGAGCTCGGTTGCCAGTCCCTGTGCGTGATTGGCTTGCCTCCGAGCCTAAGCGGTCTTGCCGCTTCGCCCAACCCCGATGATGAATCCCATCTCGTGGGCCTAAGTGCCTCCAGTATCGAAGGAGCGGGTCAACTCATTTTCAACTACTCCGGTCTCCCCGCAGGATGCGAGACGGGACCTCGATTCACGGCTGATCTCATGTGTACTCCGGAAGTGAATGGGTCGTTCCTCGTGCGATTGAACGTATCGGACCAACTCGGTGTGTACGCAGAGTCGAATCTGATCCTGACTATCGACCCGCCGCTCACCGTGGGAGTTCCGACACCGTACGTGTTGGCGGATCAAGAGGCCCCTGCGGTTCTGGCGGTGATTCCCTCGGGCGGATCTCCCCCGTACACGATTCGCTGGAATTTCGGGGACGGCACGACCGGCACAGGTGCTCCCGTGAGCCACTCGTACGTTCGGGTGGGGGCTTTTGCCGCAAGGGCCACCGTTACCGACCTCGGAGGTGGCAATGTATCGGCTCCGATCAATGTCAACGTCTCTTTGCCGATGAACGACCTCGCGGTCCGCGACAACCGGACCGAAGTCGACGTAGGGATTCCCATTCAATTCGGGGTTTCTGTGTCGGACGGTTCGCCCCCGTACCGGGTTGCCTGGACCTTTGGCGATGGCAATAGTGCCAACAACTCCACGAGCGTTCACGCGTTCGCTATAGCCGGTATTTTCGACGTGAGCGCGACCGTGACGGATGCGGCGAATCAGTCGCAAACCGCCTCTACAACGATCACGGTGAACCCACTTCCCACCATCACACTTCGGACCCCGGGCGGAACCACTTTGATTGCCGGAACAGCGGGCGCCTTTTCGGCCCTCGTAACCGACGGAACGGCCCCGCTTCAGGTCGTCTGGCGGTTCGGGGACGGGACGAGCGCGTCCGGCCAGAGCGTCAACCACACCTACGCGAACGCGGGGTCCTACGCGGCGTCAGTAACCGTGACGGACTCGGGCGGCGGAACGGTGCGGGTCAACTTTACTGTTGACGTTTCCTCGCCCCCCGTGCTTTCCACTAATTCAGTCCTCGAGTTGGGCGCGGGGATCGCGGTCGGGCTCGTGGCGGGGATGGCGGTCGGCTGGATTCTCCGCACTCGAAGATCCCGGGGAATGGGCGGGTCCCCGGACGGAGATTCCGCCGCCTCAAGTATAGGGGTAGAACCGACGGGCGCGAACGTCGGGGACAGTGGGACCGCCGGGTACGATACGTATGGCGAGGGGGAGCCTCGTCGATAATCCGATCATCGAAGTTACTGGCCATGTCGCCAGGGATCCCTAAGCGAGCCCCCGGTTAGCCCCTCTGGTTTGGCACTTCTGAGATGGCCCCAGGGGCAATGTGGAACCCTCTGTTCGTTAGAACATCGCGAGCGGTCTCCCGGACGACCCGCGGGAGGCGGACGAGCGCGCCGCTGCGCGCGGGCTTCGCGAACTGCGTGCCCGCGTGGAGGCGGCTCGCGCGTTGCTTTCGAACCACCCCGGCATGGCCGAGGTCCTCGCCCGCGACTGGCGTAAGGCGGGGTGGGTCTACGCGCGGTTCGGGATCACCGAGGGGCAGTTTCGGCGTGGTATGGTTTCTCCCGAAGGTGAGTCGATCGATCCGACCGGGAGTATCTTGAGGGGAGAATTCAGCTTAGAAAAGTGTCGATGAATCGAGATTTAAGGGGTTTGTAAAATCTGCTTGACTTCATGCTCTATCGCCGTGGAAGTGCATTAGCCCCCAAGGTGGATGATGCGGCCAAGGGCTCATCCCGTCCGCCGCGCCGTAATGCCCATTGCAATCGCAGTCTTACTCTCCGTGTCGGTGCTTTACGTCACGGGAACCGCGAGTGCCGACCCTGGTAGCATCTGCGTATGTCCGAATTGCCCGCAACTCCATTGTGGAGGAACCACTCATGCGATCATCCAAGTCCGCATCTTCAACGGCAGCTTCGAGGTAGACCTGAACAACAGTATTCTCGTAGGCAACCAAACGCTCGTCGTTCAGGCTGGCGTCGCTCTCCCTTTGAAAGTGTACTCGGGAAGTTGCGCCGGCTTCACAGAATGGGTGGCCAACGTTGGCACAATCGGAAGCAATACGAGTTGTTCCACCACATTTACGGCGAATTCGAACGGGGACGGCGTCCTTGAAGCGATTGGGAATGGGACGTACTTACAAGCGATAGGTTTCTACGCAGGCTACATCGACGCCCCGACGGCATCGACCATGGCCTTCAATTTCACTTGCGTGTATGGAAATGCAAGCATCCCGACGTCGTTTAGCTGGCCAAGCGGCGATAACAAGGGATCCAATTTTCTCTACGTCTGGGTAGGTATCGGCGGAATTGATGGGAATGGCAGCATGTGGCATGCGGGCATTGAATTGGCGCAAACTAGCGGGAATTCGGTTGAGTGGCGGCCGACTTGGGAAAAGTATTTTCTTGGAGGTCCCGGCTGGCAATACCCAACAACAATCTTCAATACGACGCTCCCCAGCTACATGTTCGCCCAAGTCTGCACTCAAAAGACTGGAGTGGACATTTACGTTCTGTCCTTCTATTCGGTGTCAGGTGGTAAGAACACTTACGAGGGGGAAGTCCATAACTTCTATCCGAACGCGTCGACCGCGGATTGGATAGCGGAACCTGCGCTCGTGGAAGGGTCGTTTCAGGGCATACCCGGGTTCAGCCCGCTAGAGTGGTATGGGATATCTTGGGCCGATCAGAGGGGGACCAACTACTATCTGTTCGATTCCTTTGGTGACTTTGAGTTGTCTGACAGCGGGTGTGGGTGCGGGGAGCAGTACGCCACGCCTACCAGTATATCTGCAACTTCGACTTCTTTCGACATTGATTATTCTGCTTAGGCCGAGAGTGCAAGCAAAGGTCTGGCAGGAGTAGCGGAACGGAAGGTCCAATCGCTGGACGCTCGCGGACTTGCTTTTCACGGGGGATCTCTTCTTGGCCTCTTCCACCCGGTTCCGCCGCTTTGATTTCAAGAACTTGAGGGCGACCCGAGTGCGTCCCGCCTGGAACCCGACTCAGGAATTTACGAGGTTTATCCGAGTCCTTGACACCCCTAGTATGGCGCCTGCCACCCTATCTTCGTATGCGAAATGAGCCGCCAAATGCGCGCGCGGCTAAACCCACTTCATGATGGAGGGACAAGGTAGACCCAAGTGTAGAGGAGAGTGAACACGAGATTGTATGTTCCCGGCTGGCTTGGCATTTGGAACTCCTGTCCGACAGCTTGCCATGGGCAGCCTCGCGGTGAGCAACCCGTTTCGTACGGAATCGATTGGACAAACACAAATGGAGACGAAACTTCGGCGAAGGTGACGGTTACCAAGTAATTCGACCCGTTAGGGCCAAGGTGATTCAAACTGGAATCTAGGAACACGAAGACGCACGAAACGTTCATGGCAGTTTTGAACGGCGGACCCACCGTGAGGTTCGGTGAATCATCGTCGGTCCACGACGTGCTGTTCGTACAGGTACCGTCGACCGTCGCTGTCCCATTCGGTGCTGCTTTGCTCTGTCCGTCGGGGCTGAAGTTGGTAGTGATTGTGCCGATGTTGATCCTGTCGGGAGGAATTGGATGTAAGACGATCACAGCAATCCCTGCCACTCCAACAATACAGAGCACGGTTGCGAGCGCAAGACCTTGCGACCTCTGCCAAGCGGGCAATCGTGGTTTCATTGGGAGGTTGGCCATCCAAGAAATATGGTCGTGACTCGATATGAATACTCGGTATTCTGTAGTTGACTCAACTAAAATCATCCGCGACTAGTTGGCGACTGGGCGTCATCGACCAACGAAGCGAGATGCTGAGCTGAAGAGGCGCCTCACAAGGCGCGAGTCCTCCCGGCTCGTTCCGTTCGCAACTCACTCGTACCTCGAGACCCTCCGCGGCGACTGACGGCAGGCGTCGTGGTTCTACGCGCGGTTCGGGATTATGGAGGGGATGTTCTACTACGGTGTCCCCACGGGAAGCCCCGAGACATCGGCCCACATCGGGCTTTTCTCCGGGCAGCAACGAGAATAGCGCCCCGAATATGCCTACCCAACGCCCCGTACCCGGAGCCTGTCGTAGGGGGAGACTTCACTTGGGCTCTTCCTGGAAACGATTCTGGCACCGGACCGGTTGGCGACGGCCATGACCTCGTCGCAGGCCGGTCCCGACAAGCCATACGACCTCACTCCGAAGTTCAGTAGACACGGTGGCCAGGTGCTGTGGAACGCGTCGGTCTTGTTCCCACGCCGATCGAGTAGCTCGAGCTTGACATGGCTGTTGGCGAGATCGAGTTCTCGCGTCCAGCCGTCAGGAGGTACAAGCCGGACTACACTTCCTTGTGTCTCAAGGATCGTCGGTCCGGGTCGCAGCGTAGGGAGCATCAGGACGAGGAGCGCGATTGCCAGGCCGATGGCCGTGGCGGACGGTACCAGGACCTCATAGTTCGGGTGGGCGAAACCCGGTACGACCACGAAGTACAGGGCGATCGCACCGAACACCATGAGGAAGCACGCCCCGCCGATGCCGATACGGGCCGATTGGCGCACGATCTGATTTGTGCTCGCGGACTCGGTTTCGATGGAGAACCGGCGAATTCCGTTTCCAAGCGCGCTGCTCCCCATCTCTCAAACGGAGACGGGCGGCACGACCATAAGCGTCTAGCGATAGCGGATTCATTTGCCCAGAGTCGGTTTTTGGCCCGGGTTAGCGGACGGACGCGGAACGGCACCCTACAGGCGCCTCGTCGAGACTATCGCCCGCGACTGGCGCAAGGCGGCGTGGTTCTACGCGCGGTTCGGGACCACCGACGGGCAGGGCTCCTTCACGGTGAACGGGTCCTCTCCACCGGTGATCAACATCAATTTCAGCGCGATCTCGAGCTACCTAGTGACGTTTGCCGAAACGGGCCTGCCCGCCGGGACCAATTGGACCGTCACGCTGTTCCAATTCGGCGACGGATGGGGCGGCGGCAGGGAGCACCACGTCCAGAGTGAGACCTCGAACAACTCGACTCTGTCGTTCCTCCTCGCGAACGGCACGTACCCCTACCGAGTTTCCCAAGTACCGGGGTTCGCGAGCAACGGCTCGTGGGGTGAGGTCAGCGTCGCCGGTGCCTCCCTGCCCCCGATCAACGTGACGTTCACGCCGCTCGTGAACTACGGGGTCGCGTTCAACGAGAGCGGGCTTCCGGCCGGCACCAACTGGAGCGTCTGGATCCTTGGGTTCGCGACGGGCGGGGGCGGCTACATGGCCACGAACGCCACCTCCTCGACCACCAACCTCACCTTCAACCTGCCCAACGGGACCTACTTCTACCGGCTCGGCTGGGTCCCTGGCTGGGCGGCTACCGGAGGCAATTGGTCCGGTACGTTCACCGTCAACGGCACCTCTCCACCGGAGATCACTATCGTGTTCACTCCGTTCAATTGGACCTCTTGGACGCCCGCCCCGAACCGGGCGGCCCCCACCTCGCTGGGCGCGGGGATGTCGTCCCTGAGCTCGGCCCCCGCCCGTGCCCCGGTACGGGAGTGGGCGGTCGAACTCGCCTGATCGACCCCGATCCCCCGACCCCTCAGCTCTTCCGTCGGGACCACCGGTCCTTTCTGGAGGACCCGGTCCCGGGGAGAACCTTCCCGCCCCGGCGGGGAGAAGAGGCTTAGCGAACGGACCCTTCGTCCCACGCCGGTCCTCCGGGCCCGGAGCCGAGTGAACGATGGAGCGCCCTCCGTATCTCCTGGTCGTCTCCGACCCCGATCCGGTCGCACAGCGGGTCGCCGAGCTCTGGGGCACTCTCCCGGCCACGGGCGGTCATGTCGACGGGGCTCCGATCCGGACACTGCCCTCAGGGGCCCTCCTACTTCGGCGGGCCGCGCACCACATCCATGACGAGCAACTCGACCGATTGCTCCCGGAGGAACTGAGGAGGCAGGGGACCACTCTCGTCTTCCCCTCGATCCACCGGAGCGAGCGAAACGTTCCCTGCCTGACGGTGCATCCGCTCGGGAATCCCGGCCCGAACGCGGACGTCGGAGGACGACCCCGCGCGCTCGTGCCGACCGACCCTCACCGGATGGCGGACGCGCTCCGCCGGCTCGACGAGCGGGAAGGCGAAGTCGGGCTGAAGGTGACGTTCGAAGCGACGCACCACGGACCGTACCTCGAGCTTCCGGCCTTCTTCGTGGAGATCGGGTACGGGACGCTGGCGGCGCCTCCCGTGGAGGCGGTACGAGCTCTGGCCGCCGTGCTTCCGGACCTCGAGATCTCGGGCCGGGACCGCGTGGCCCTCGCCGTCGGAGGCGGGCATTACGCGCCGCATTTCACGGAACTCGTTAAGGAACGGGATTGGGCGTTCGGGCACATCCTCTCCCGTCACGCCCTCTTAGAACTGGACCGCGAAACCGCCCGCCGGGCGTACGAGGCGACACCCGGGGCCGAGGGAATCGTGGCGGCGCGGGTCGAGGACCTGAACCTCCCGGCCCTCGCTGGTGTCGCCCCCCGAATGCGGGATGCGGAGGCACCGCGGCGGAGCCGGGACGCGTCGCCTACGGCTGCCGCTTCTGGTACATGATCGCCCCGGAGCGGTAGATCCCGCGTCCGAGACGAACGGGCTGGGTGCCGACCGATCCCGGGTTCCGCTCGGCCAGCATCAGGCTCTCGACGACCTGTCGGAACAGGGCGCTCTGATTGATCTCCGGGTGGCGGTCCAAGAACTGGTTCTCCTCCGGTGTGATCGTGATGTTCTTCCGCTGCATCCCTTGGACGGACGGTTCCGGGCGTGTTCGGCCGGGCATGTACTCCGGACTACCGGGGGCGTATATGTGCGTATGGGTGCGCGTCCCTCTGAGGAGGCGATCCTCTACGCGGACCCGATCGGCCCCGCCAGCGCCGTGACCGAACTCCGGGCGTCGAGGGCGGTCTCGGCGGCCGCGCGGACCTCCCGCGGCGTGAGCGCGCGGAGGAGCGAGGGCCACTGTTTCCAGTGGTCCGCGGGCAGCTCGTGGTACGCGGCGTCGACCGCGAGCTCGTGGGCCTCGGACGTGGATTCCAGGGAGAGCGCCATCTCCCCGATCCGGCTCTCGCGCATGATGCGCAGTTCGTCGCCGGGAATGCTCTCCGAGGAGAGCCGCTCGATCTCCTCCCGCAGCATCGGCACGACCTTCCGCCACCGGTCGGCCCCCGTGCCTGCCTGGGCGCTCCAGTAGCCGCCCTGGCGCATCGCCTCCAAGTGGCTGGACGCGTGGTACGCGAGCCCCCCGCGGGATCGGACTCGGTGGAACAGTCGACTGAGCAGGACGGCCCCTCCGAGCACCTCGTTGGCGAGGTAGGCCGCGGCGTACTGCGGGTCCCCGCGGGAGAGCGACACCCCTCCGAGCCGAACTTCGACCTGGGATCGCCCCGGCAGGTCGACCCGAACCTCACGTCGGCGGGGCAGCCGCACGGTCGGGATCGAGAGCGAAGGGGCGCGGTCGGTGGGGAGGTTCGAAAAAAGGCGCTTCACCACCCGCGTGACGGTCGACTTCGGGGGGCGGCCCGTCACGACGACGACCGCCCCGTCCCCCGTGAAATGTTCCGCATGGAAACGGTCGATTTGGTCGCGGCGGATCCGCGCGACCGAGCGCGCATCTCCGATGCCGGTCCCGCGGTAGGGATGGCCCTCGGGAAAGAGGGCCCGCAGCAATTCCCGATCGACGCGGCTCCCGGGCTGCACCAGCTCCCGCATCTGGCGCTCCGCGAGCTGACGACGGACGCGCGCGAGGTCCGACTCGGTGTAGCGCGGACGGAGGACCGTGTCGGCCAGCACGCCCAGGAGGGTCTCCCACACTTCCGAGGGGCCCCAGACGCTGATCTCGGCGGACTCGGGGTCGACCTGCGTCGTGAGCGTTGCGCCCATTCGATCCAAAAAGCGCGCGAGCTCCAGCCGGTCGCGCGACCCCGCCCCGCTCGTCACCAGCTGGCCCAGGATCCGCGCGGTCCCTTCTCCTCCCGTCGTGTCGAAGCCCCAACCCGCCGGACCCACGTAGGTGGCGGCGAAGCTCACGGACCCGACGGGCGGTGCCTGCCTGACGACGCGGAGTCCCGAGGGCCCCTCGCCGGTCTCGAGCCTAAGCGGGTCGTTCGTCTCACGCATCGGGCGCCTCCACGGTCGGGGTGTACCGGACCACCACCCGGGATTCGGCGCGGAAGAGCGCCCGCGCGCGATCCCGGACCTGGACGCGGGTGACCCGGAGGAGGCGATGGAAGATCTCGTCCTCGTACTGGGGGGATCGTAGGACCGAGAAGTACCCGAGGCGGAAGCCGGTTCGGGAGGCTCCCTCGTAGGCGAGCGCGGCGCCGTGCCGGATCCGCACCCGGGCGTCGTCGAGCTCCCGGTGAGTCGGCCCCGTGCGCCCCAGTCGCTCGGTGACGGAGTCCACCGCATCTTCCAGGCGGTCGAGGGAGATCCCCTTTACCGCCAGGGCTTGCACCGTGAAGAGGCCCGGGTACACCCGCGGGCGCCATTCGCTCCCCGCGCGGACCGCGAGAGCCGTATCCACGAGGGCGCGGTAGAGACGAGCGCTCGGATGCTCGGCCGAGCGACCCCAACCGGCGCCGGCGCTGAAGAGACGACTCTCGCCGCCCAGGATCGTATCCAGGATCATCGTTGCCGGGGTCGCCGGGTCGTCGAGCGCGGGAGCCCGCCAGGCCATCTGGAGATACGGGGTCGTCCCGGGGCCTGACAGCTCTGCCCGTCGTTCTCCGCGCGCGGCGGGTTCGGTGGGCCCGACCCTGACATCAGCCCCGGTCGCCGGCAGGCGGCCGAACCGTCGCCGTACCTCGCGCGCGATCGAGGCGCGGTCGAACCCGCCGGCGATCACGAGCACAGCATTGCGGGTCCCGTAGTACTTCCGGTAGTAGGTCCTGAGCTCCTCGGGCGTGAGCCGTTCGATGTCTTCCCGTCGACCCAGGGCGTCCCAGCGGTACGGATGGATCCGGAAGGCGAGCGAGTAGACCTCCTCCTCTACGCGGAACTCGGGCCAGTTCTCGTTGCCCTCCCGCTCGGAGTGGATGACCGTCCGCTCGCGCTCCACCTCCCGGTCGGTGAGGAGGGCCCGGGTCATGCGGTCGGACTCGATGTCGAGGGGGATGGAAAGATGCTCGCGGGGGACGGTCGTGAAGTAGGCCGTAAAGTCGGTGTCGGTGAACGCATTCAGTTCGCCTCCGACCTGGACGACCGCCTTGTCGATGGCTCCCTTGGGGTATCTCGGCGAGCCCTCGAACAGCATGTGCTCCACCCAGTGCGAGGCCCCCGTGATCCCCGGGTATTCGTTCTTCGAGCCGACCCGATACCAGACCCAGACGCTCGCGGTGGGGCTGGAATCGATCGGAGCGAGGAGAACGCGGAGTCCGTTGGTCAACCGGAACGACGAGAGCCGGGGCCGCACGACGCTCCGAGTCACCATCCCGACACTATCCAGCCGGGCGGGCATATAACGCGCCGTGGGTCGGTTACCCGGTCTTCCCTCGGGGGTCGGGCCGACTCCCCGAGTGAGCCATCACTGCCGGGGCTCGATCGAGTCGGACGGAGCGAAAACCCGCTAGGTCTGCGGGCCGGGGACGGGGTCTGAGCCGTCGCCTAGGCCGGAGGTGGGGGGCCGCCCCCACTGGCGGGTCCGCTCGCACCCGGTGGGACCGCCCCGGCTGGGGCTCCGTCGTACTGAGTCGGGGGTCCCCGCGGGGGACGACCCTTGCGCATCAAGAGGACGGCCAGCGCGATGACGACCACGAGCAGAACCACGGCGAGGAGCAGGAGGTCAAATCCCGTTCCCGAGGTCAGGCTCACGCTCGATCCCGCGGGTGCCGAGCCGACGGACAGGCTGACGTTGGAGAACGCGCTTTGCCCGACCGAGTCCGTGACCACGAGGGACACCTTGTAGGGTCCCGCGCTGGAGTACGTGTGGGCCACCGTGGCGGTCGAGGCAGTCGTACCGTCGCCGAGGGTCCACGCGTAGGTGAAGGGGCCGGTCCCTCCGGTCAGGGAGGCAAAGAGCCCTACCGACGAGCCGACGGTCGGGGAGGTGGGGACGATCGTCGCGACCGCGGTCGGGCGGGCATTGACCGCGACGGAGGCGAACGCGGACGCATTCTGTCCGGCCAGGTCGTTCGCCGAGAAAACGGCCTTGAACGTTCCCGCGGTCGAGTACGAATGCGTCGCCAACTCCGTCGAGGACGACGCCCCGTCGCCAAATTTCCAGGTCGGGTGATTCGACGCGATCCCATAGGAAATCGTTCCGCTGAACGCGACGTTCACTCCCACGTCCGTGACCGTCGGGGAGCTCGAAGCCGTGACCGACGGGGGGGCCGAGAGGGCCCAGGTCGAGCTGACCCCCGCACTGATGCGGAATCCCCCAAAGACCAGAACCGTGTTGTCGATCGGATTCGTGGCCACCCCGAAGCCCGACCCTTCACCGGGCCCGGCCGTCACCCGGGGAGTCAGGTTGAGCCAAGTCCCGCCCGAGTTCTCCCAGGTTACGCCGATATCGACACCACCCCCCGCTGTGGTGAACACGGCTCCCGCCACCAGAACGACGCTGGAGAGGGAGGGGAGGTACGTCATACCCGACTCCTCGTCGAGGGTCAGCGGGGGGGCCGTTGGTCCGAAGGTGGTCCGATTCTCCCAGGCTCCACCGTGGTAGAGGAACGTCGCCGCGTAGAATGGAGGCGTGTACCCCGACACGTTGGCCGCGACCGAAGTGAGCAGGACCCCGCCCGCCGCCGGGTCGTCCGAAATGGTCGGGAGCTCTAAGTACGCGGGAATCGGCGCCACCGCGGTGACGTTGGTCCACGTCCCGTCGTGGAAGGTCCACGTGTCGTGGGCGGTACCGGCCACCGGGCCGCTCACATACCCTCCCACCAGGACCACCTCGTCGTCGGTGGAATCGGTGGCCATGCTGGCGGTCCACCGGGGAGACGGAGACGTCCCTGCAGTCGATGTGATGTTGGTCCAAGTCTTCGCGTGATACGTCCAGGTCTGGGCCAAGTCTCCCGAGAGGGTGACCCCACCGAACAGGATGACCTTGGAGGTCGAGGGGTCGAAGGCCAGAGAGGCGTAAGTGTCTGCCGGAGGATGCCCTGTTACAGACGCCGTGATGTTGGTCCAGGTCCCGTTGAAGAAGGTCCATGTGTCGCTGAGGACCACCGTCCCGGTATATCCCCCGTACAGGAGGACGTACCCGTCGGATACGTCGAACGTCATTCCGAATTGGTACCGGGCGCTCGGCGATCCGCTGATGGCCGAAGTCACATTGTTCCAGGCGTAGGGAGTGGGTGCGCCCCCCGAGGGAAGGGCGAGGCACCGGTCGGAACCGGAACCCTCGGAGAGGCAGGAAGCCCCGGAGTGCGCCGGCCCCGCTCCGCGAGCGACCGACTGTTCGGCGGTCAGCAACTGAACTTCCCCCCCCGCCGAATCCGGGTGGGAGACTGCGGATCCGTTCGGGGGGGAGAAACCGACCGATCCGGCCAGTCCCGGGGCAGCGAGGACCATCACGACGATCGCTAGGGCCAGTATCCACGTCGCGGGTCGAACGGCCATGGCAAGCCACCGACGCGCCAGTAGATAAGCCGCCGTTCCGATCGGTGTGGCCGGGCCGCTTCAACCAAATGGTTAAGCGACTGCCTCGGCCATCGACCCCTGTGCATCCGGCGTTCCGACTCGTGCGGGTGGGTAACCTGGGAGTTTCCTTCGCGGGGACCGTGGTGGGCGGACTCGCGGGCCGGGGGACGGGCCTGACCGCCCCGCTCGGATTCTGGGTCGTCATCGCCCTGGCCGCGGTCTCGACCTCCCTCGTGACGGCCGGCGGCAATGTGCTCAACGACCTGCTGGACCGGGAAGGGGACCGGACCAACCACCCGGATCGTCCCCTCGTCTCAGGAGCGATATCGGTCGGAACGGCGCGCGCCCTCGTCACCGCCCTGTTTGTGGCGGGGGTCGCAGTTGCCATACCGGTGGTCCTGCTGCAGCCCCTCGTCGGGGTCCTCCTCGCGATCGCCGTGGCCTCGCTGCTGGGCTACGAATTGTGGCTCAAGGCGCGTGGGTTCGTGGGCAACCTCGTCGTCGGGTTCCTCACGGGAATGGTGTTCCTCTATGGAGGCGCGGCGGCCGGCCAGGCGCTCCTCGTGACCCCGTTTGCCGCGATGGCGTTCTTCGCCACCTTGAGCCGAGAGGTGATCAAGGACATGGAGGACGTCGCCGGGGACGTCGGCCGAAGAACGCTCCCCATGATCCGCGGCCTCGGTTTCTCATCGCACGTCGCCGAGGGCGCGGTCGTCGTGGCGGTGGCCCTCAGCGTGGTCCCCCTGGTGTGGTTCGTGTCGGCGGACTCGGTCGTCGGGATTATGTACGCCGCCTTGGTCCTCGCTGCGGATGGGATCTTTGTCGTCACCGTATCCCGCCTCCCCCAGCGACTCCACTGGAAGCAGACGATGAGCAAGGTCGCGATGACCGTCGCCCTGGTCGCCTTCCTGGTGGTGGCGTTCCGGTGACGAAGCTCTCCGGTCCGGGCCGGGTCGAGCGGTACCTCCGGCAGGAGATCGACCGCGGGCCGATCCACTTCACGCTCATCGACCCGGACAAGTCGCCCGGCGAAGCGGCGGCCCGCACGGCCGCCCAGGCCGTCGAGGCGGGGAGCCACGTGATCCTCCTCGGGGGCTCGACCGGTATCTCTCCGGAGAAGATGGGGATCGCCGCGACGGCGGTCAAGCGCTCGGTCCGCGTCCCGGTCGTCATTTTCCCCGAGGGCCCCGGCTCGCTCGCTCGCGAGGCGGACGCCGTCCTGTTCATGAGCCTGCTCAACTCCCGGCGACTCGACCTCGTCGTCCGGGCCCAAGCCCAGGCGGCCCCCCTGGTCCGCCATCTCGGTCTGGAACCGATCCCGCTCGGCTACCTGGTCATCGCCCCCGGCATGAGGGTGGGCGAGGTCGGGGAGGTCGACACCGTGGCCCGGGACGACCTCCCGAGCGCGGTCGGGTACGCCCTAGCGGCCGAGTACCTCGGGATGCGGTTCGTCTACCTGGAAGCCGGGTCGGGCGCCCCGGCCCCGGTCCCCGCCGAGCTGCTCCGAGCGGTTCGGGAGGTCTGCTCGATCCCGTTGATCGTGGGAGGGGGGATCCGGACGGCGGCGGACGCGCGCGGGTTGCTCGACGCAGGCGCCGACGCGCTCGTAACGGGCACGATCACCGAGCAAGAGGGGATCGGCTCCGCGTTCCGGGGGATCCTGGAGGAGGTGCGCCGCTCCCGTGTCCGGTAGTCTCCCGACCTCGGCGCCCCCGCCTCCGATCGAGCCTCACCCTCCCCGCTACTTCTTCCGCGCCCCCCGACCCCCGATCGCCTTCGGGCTGATCCTGCTGGCCAGCGCCGCTCTCACCGCGCTGGCGTTCGGAACGGCTCCGATGCCCTTCCTCCAGGACTGGCTCCTGATCTTCGCCATGCCGGCGCTCGTGGCCGCGTTCGCGACCGGGCCCCTGGCCACGGCCCTGGGCGGTCGATTCGAGTTCCACCGGTCGGCCTTCCTCGCGCTCTCGATCTTTATCGTCCTGCTCCCGATCGCCGCCGTTTGGCGGGTCGCCCTATTCCTCGAGCCCGGGCGGACCCCCGGCATCCCCTTCCTCCTCGCCTTCCTAGTGGGGCCTATGGTCTGGTTCCGCCATCTGACGCTGTTCGGTGTGTCCCGCCCCCAACACGGGCGGAGCCTTCCTCCGACCCTCCTACAGCCGGTGCTCTACGCCCTCGTCCTTCCGTTCGTGGTTCCCGTGACCCTGGGATGGACCGTCGCGCTCCTCCTCTGCGGGCTCATCGGCTTCGGATGCGCCGTCGCACTCCTCCGGGCGGCGGACCGGCCGCTCCGCCGGGAGTTCCGGAGCTCCGGAGTCCGGCTGATCCGGCCGTTGCTCGACCACGTGCGGGACCGGGACCCCATCGCGACCGGAGCGCTCGAAGGGTTCTTCCGCCAGTTCGCTCAGCCGGTCGACCTCCGGGTGAGCCTGCTCTCGTTCTTCCGAAACGGACGCGCCCATGTCACGGTCGCGTTGCCGACGGTGCACCCCGGGCCGTTCGCGGCGCTGGGGGCGAGCGACTTGCCCCGGAAGCTCGCCAACGAGCTCGGGCCCTCGGCCGGGACCGTCCTCACCCCGCACACTCCGTGCGACCACGACCTCGACCTCCCGTCGGGGGAGGAGGTCACGCGGGTCGGGGCGGCGGCCCGCGGGCTGCTCGACACGATGACGGAGGCCGGCCCTTCGCGGGCGAGCCGGCTCGTGCGCCCCGATCCGTCGAGCTTCGCGCGTGCCCAGCTGCTGGGCGATGTGGCCCTTGTCCTCGTGACGCAAGCCCCGAACGCGACCGATGATATCGCCTTCAGCGTCGCGGACCGGATCGGTCGCGAGATCGCCCTGGAAGGAGGACCCCGCGTGGCCCTGATCGATGCCCACAACTCCTACGTCGAGGGGCAGGGGGACATCACGTACGGAACCCCCGCCGCCGAGAAGCTGATCCGGGATTGCAAGGCCGCGACCCGAGCCGCCGTTGCGGCTGCCGCGGACGGGCCGATCGAAGTGGGTGCCGGGGTGCGGGACGGGTACAACATCGGGCGCGACGGGATCGGGCCCCAGGGGATCCGCGCGTTCGTCGTCCGCGCCGCAGGCGTGACGACCGCCTACGTGCTCTTCGACGGGAACAACCTCCTCCTCGGACGCCGCGACCCGATCGTGCACGCGCTCGAGCAACTGGTCGACACGGCGGAGGTCATGACCACGGACAATCACGTCGTCCACGAGGTCGATGGCGGGATCAATCCGGTCGGCGAGCGCATGACGACGGACGCCCTGACCCGGGGCGCCACGGAGGCCGTTCGCGCCGCGCTCGCGGACCTGGGCCCGGTCGACGTTCGCTTCGGCTCTCGGGAGGTCCTGGCCGTGCCGACCCTCGGACCGGGCTTCACCGCACGCCTTTTGACCTCGCTCGGGGACACCCTGACGATGTTCCAGAACATGGTCGTGGCGACCTTCCTCCTCCTTCTGACCGGCTCGCTCGTCGTGGTCTTCGCCTTCCACTAGGAGCGGCCGCCCGTGACGACGCCCGCGAACGGAGACGCGATCCACCTGCTCGGCGAAGAAGGCCTGAGGCTGCTCACGCAGCTCGTCGCGACGGCGCCGACGAACCTCGAGGCGCCGGGCCAGGGTCGGTGGGAGAAGCCCAACTACCTCAGGACCTCGGACGTGATCGTCCGGGCTGCCCGGGCCCGGGGCCTCTCCACGCGGGTCTACGACCCGTTGACCGCGGGGGATGTCCCCGGGGACTGGCACGGGCTCGCCCGACCCAACGTCGTCGCGGACCTCGACGTCGGTGCGGCGGAGACCGTCCTGATCCTCGCCCACTACGACGTGGTCCCCGTGCCCGCGGAGCAGCTCGTCCGATGGAAGAGTCCTCCCCACACCCTCACGGCCCGCGCCGACGGACGTCTCTACGCCCGGGGGTCGAACGATGACCTCGGCAGCGGGATCGTCGGCTCGCTGATCGCGCTCGCCCGCCTCGCGACCGGGACCCCGCCTCCCCGAAACGTACGACTCGTCGCCTGCTGCGACGAGGAGACCGGTGGCGAGGGAGGCGTGGAGGCGGTGAAGCACCACGATGCGAAACTGCCGGTCGGAAGCCCCGAACGGATCCTGGTCGGCGATGTCGCGCTCATTCCGGACGCCGGCCCCGAGCTGGTGGCGGGCTCGAGCGGGGTCGCCTTCATGGACGCGTCCTTCGACCGGCCCGCCCCCCTCCGCGACGCGATCGCCTTTGGCGACCTCCTGGTCGGACTCCATGAGCTGGCCCGGACCTGGCGGTCTCCCCTTCCTTCTCCCGACTGGCCGGACCGCCATGCCCCCGAACCGGTGATCACGGGGCGGGCGAGCGTGACCCAGTTCGACCGCTCGAGCCCCGATCCACCGGTCCGGGGCGTCTTGCTCGTCGGAGTTCACGCCGAGAGCGACGCCGCCAACCAGATCGCCCGGACCGTGACCCTCCTCTTCGCGGGCCCTCGGCCCGAGCTGGACCCCCTCGCCGGGCGGCTCGCCCCTCTTCTGGCACCGCCCTTCCGTCTCGAGACCGGCGGGACCACCTCGATCGCGGTGCCCCCGGGCGCCCTCCTTCTCCAGGTCGTGGGCGAAGCAGCCCATGGGGGTTACCCCCACCGGGGGCACAACCCGGTGCCCGCCGCCCTCGGACTCCTACGCGCGGCGTCGGACCGGGGATGGGTCGACCCGTCGGCCACGGCCCGCACCACGTTCACCGTCGACCTGCGACTCACGCCCGAGATGGAGCTCGAGGACGGTCTGAAGGCCGCGTTCCACTACGTCCGGTCGGGGACGGCCGCCCGGCTCCCGCACGCCCGGATCGACGCGCCCCCGGCCCGCTGCCGCTCCGGATACGCCCTGCCGTCCAATGACCCGTCGGCGGCGCGCCTGCAGCGGATCCTCGCCGAAACGGTCGGTTCCCCCGGTCTCCGGGGCGAGTACGGCGGGACGGACGCGAGCGCGATCCGGGGACTGACGACCCCGGCGGGGGCCCCGCTGCCGGCCATCGTGTTCGGCAGCATGGACCCGGAGTCGCACATCCACGACGCCGAGGAGAGCGTCGACCCGCGGTTGCTTGCGGGGATCGCGACCGCCATCGAGCGGTTCGTCCGCGAACCGTAGCGGAAGTCCGCCGTGCTCGACCTCTTCCTCGCGAGCGCCCTCGCGGTCCTCTGGCTGTTGCTGCCGGCCTACATCGCCAACGCGTTCGCCACGTTCCCCCGGGGCCGCGGCCCACCGATGGACTTGGGCCGGAGCTGGAAGGCGGACGGCCGCCGGATACTAGGTCCCTCCAAGACCTGGTCCGGTTTCCTGTTCGGCGGTTTCGCCGGGATCCCGTTCTGCCTCCTCGAAGCGTGGCTCATCCTCCTCGCTCCCCCGAACCTCGCGCTCGTACCCACCCTCGCGCCGTCCGTTGCGGCCGCGATCCCGCTCGCGGTCATGCTCACGTTCGGGGCGATGACGGGGGACGCGCTCGGCTCCTTCGTGAAGCGGCGTCTGGGGCGGGAGAGCGGGGCGCGGACGTTGCTCTTGGACCAGCTCCCGTTCGTGCTGGTTCCGATCGCGCTCGGGTTCGCCCTCTACCCGACGCTCTTCCTCGATGTGTTCGGCAACTGGGCAGGCGTCTTATGGCTACTCGTGTACACGCTGGGGCTGCACGCCGCCTTCAACTGGGTGGGCTTCAAGCTGGGGCTGAAGAAGGTACCATGGTGAGCAACCCCGCGCGCGCTCCCGAACGGAGTGCGATCGTCCGCATGCTCCTCGAAGCCGCGGCGGTCCGGTTCGGCGAGTTCACCCTCGCGTCCGGCGAGAAGAGCGACGTCTACGTCGATGTGAAATGGGCGTGGTGCGACCCGCAGCGCCTCGACCTGCTCGCGCAAGCCCTCGCGGCCCGCGTCGGGGCGGCCGACCGGTTGGCGGGCATGGAGCTCGGGGCGGTGCCGCTGGTCGTCGCGACCGCGTTGCGAACCGGCCGGCCGTACGTGATCCTCCGCAAGGTGGCGAAGGAGCACGGGACCCGGAATGCCTTCGAAGGACCGATCCCGAATGGTTCGCGCGTGCTCCTCATCGAGGACGTCGCGACCACCGGCGGGAGCTCGCTGCGCTCGGTCGAGATCATCCGCGGGGCCGGTGGCATCGTCGACCGGGCCGTCGTCGTCGTCGACCGGGAGGCGGGCGCGACGGCCCGGCTCGCGTCGATCGGCGTCCGCTTGGAGGCCCTCGCGACGCTCCGGGAACTGCGCGGAGCCCGGTCGTGACCGGTCGGCTGCTTCCGGACGCTACCGTACGGTTCGACGACCCCACCGAAGCGAGCGGGGTCTACGGAAAGGGATTCTTCGGCACGCCCGAGTCCGGCGGCGGCCTCGTCCTCGACCGGTACGAATCGGTCTACCTCGCCGAGATGGGACGGGTCGAGGTCGCGCACGGGCGTCGACCGGTCGCCTGGCCGGTGGTCTTCCGTCAGGCCGTCCGGGCGGACGCCGAGTTCGCGGTCCGCTACTTGGTCTATCGCGACCTCCGCCAGCGGGGGTACGTCGTGCGGGCGAGCGCCCCTCCCGTCGATTTCACCGTGCTGCCCCGGGGCGGCATCCTGCACAAGACCCCCTCCCGATTCTGGGTCGAGGCGATCAGCGAGCGCGAACCGTTCGACCTCGCGCTCCTGTTCGACCTCGCCGCGCGGTCCCAATCCGCGAAGAAGCAGCTCCTGCTGGCCCTGGTCGACGAGGAGTCCGACCTCACGTACTACCGCGTTCGCCGACCGTCCCCGACCGGGGCGCTGCCGCCTCGCCCGCTCGCGAACCCGACCGAGGGGTGGCTCTCGGTCGACCGGGTCACCGTCCATGAGCCCGCCGCGGTGGAGGAGCTCGGCCGGGCCCTCGCCTACGGGAGCCGCGTGGGAGAGCGTCTCGAGCTGTCGCTCCTCGAGGCGGCGTACCTCTGCTCGACGGGTCAGCTGACCCTCAAGGAGGCGCGCACGGGTCGGGCCGTACCGTTCGACCGGCTCGAGGCGCGCGGCCGCCGTCTCGACCCCGGGTTCGCCGAGCGCCTCGCGGCGTATCGGGAGCTCCGCACCCGTCAGCTCGTCGTCAAGACGGGGTTCAAGTACGGAGCCCACTTCCGCGCGTACCCGCGGAACCCGGAGCACGCGCACGCGCGCTACCTCGTGCAAGCGGTGCCGGACGCGCACCGTTCGAGATGGCCGGTCGTCGCCGGCGGCGTCCGAGTGGCCCAAGGGGTCCGGAAGGAGTTCCTCCTCGCGGGCGTCGGGACCGCGGGAGCGGTCCGGTTCCTCTCCCTCGAGCGGATCCGTCCCTAGTGCGGCCCGGCTTTCGGGGTGTCGGATCGGTCGTGCTCTCGGCCGTATCCGACGCCGTCCGGGGCGGGTACGTTCGCCCGTCCCGAAAGGCGGGCGGTCCACTGTCGGACCGACCGAGGGCTCATGCCGCGCGCGAGTCGCTCCTCGAGCGCGGTCCCTACGATCACGCCGTCCGCCCCGCTCTCGAGCGCCGCGTCGCGGCTCTTCCGGTTCCGCACACCGAACCCGACCAGTACCGCGAGCCCGGGTGCCGCGCGGTGGGCCGCTGCGATGAGCGGCGCGAGCTCCTGGGCGGCCTGGGTCGCTCCTCCGCCGGTCGTGCCGTACCGCGAGACGAGATACAGGAACCCTCGTGAGTGACGAGCGATCCGCTCCACCCGGTCCGGTGACGCTCCCGGGGCGGCCAGAAGGATGAGGTCGAGGCCCGCGCGCCGGGTCGCGGCGCGCCACGGTGCAGATTCCTCGTACGACAGGTCGGGAACGATGAGGCCGCTCGCGCCCGCGTCGCGGAGGCCCGCGAGCGCGGGAGCGAAGCCATGCCGCCAGACGGGGTTCGCGTAGGTCATGACGGCCGTCGGGAGGATCGGGGAGGCCGCCCGGAGCGACCCGAGCAAGTCGCTCCAGTCGGTTCCGGCGCGGAGCGCCCTACCGCTCGCCGCCTCTAACACGGGACCGTCCGCGATCGGATCGGAGAACGGGAATCCCAGTTCGATCGCGGTCGCCCCGCCGTCTCGGAGGGCCGTGACGGTCGCGGCGAGCTCGCGCCGACGGCCCCGGTCCACGAGAAGGTACGGGACGAGGAAGGGCGGATGTCGGAGGTCGGTGCGGTCGAGGGCCTCACCGATCCGCACGGGTCACCACCTCCAAGTCCTTGTCGCCCCGGCCCGAGAGCGTCACGACGACGTGCTGGCGTCGCGGCCGGCGGCGGGCCTCCCGGACCGCGGCGAAGAGGGCGTGCGACGGCTCGAGGGCCGGTAGGATCCCTTCGTCCTCGGCCAGCCAGTGGAACGCCTGCAACGCGTCCGCATCTCGGACCGAGACGTACTGCGCCCGACCGGAATCGCGGAGCCACGCGTGCTCCGGTCCGACCCCGGCGTAGTCGAGGCCGGCGGAGATGCTCTCGGTGTCGGCGACCTGTCCGTCGGAGTTCTGGAGCACGTAGGAGAACGCCCCGTGGAGGATCCCCGGGCGTCCGCGGGTCAGGGAGGCCGCCCCCCCCGAGCGAGCCGTGCGTCCGCCCGCTTCCACGCCGAGCAGTTCGACGTCCGTACGAAGCAACGGATGGAACGTCCCGATCGCGTTCGAGCCTCCACCGACACACGCCACGGCCAGATCCGGGAGGCGGCCGAAGGACCGCACCGATTGGGTCCGGATCTCGCGGCCGATGACGCTCTGGAAATCGGCCACGAGAGACGGGAACGGATGCGGACCGACCGCGGACCCGAGCAGGTAGTGGGTCGTGCGCACGTTCGCGATCCAATCGCGCAACGCCGCGTTGATCGCGTCCTTCAAGGTTCGGCTCCCGGTCGTGACCGGGTGGACCTCCGCCCCGAGCAGGCGCATGCGCTCGACGTTCGGCCGCTGGCGTTCCATGTCGACCGACCCCATGTAGACCTCGGTGCGGAGTCCGAGGGCGGCCCCGATCATCGCGGTCGCGACGCCGTGCTGGCCCGCGCCGGTCTCGGCGATGAGCCGGGGCTTGTTCATGCGGCGGGCGAGCAGACCTTGTCCGAGGGCATTGTTGAACTTATGAGCCCCGCCGTGGAGGAGGTCCTCGCGCTTCAACCAGATCTCGGCCCCGCCGGCCCGCCGGGTAAGGTTACGGGCCGAGTAGAGCGGGGTCGGTCGGCCGCCGAGCGTATGCGAGAGGCGGGAGAGCTCTTGCCGGAAGGCGGGATCGCGGCGGGCCTCCTTCCAGGTGCGTTCGAGCTCGACCAGCGCCGGGACGAGCGTCTCGGGGACGTACGCGCCCCCGTACGGACCGAACCGCCTAGGCATGGGTCGATTCGAACTCCGTGACGGACCGGACGAACGCCCGCATCTTCTCCGGATCCTTTCGGCCCGGGGCGCTCTCGATCCCGGAGGAGACATCCACGCCCCACGGGTGCACCGTCGCGAGCGCCTCGGCCACGTTGTCGGGGGTCAGGCCCCCGCTCAGGACGAATTTGCGGCCGGGGTTCGAGTCGATGAGGCGCGCACACACTTCCCAATCCGGGCGGACCCCGCTCCCGCCCGGCAGCGGCTGACCGGCGGCGTCGAGGTGGATCCGGGGGAAGCTCTCCGCCGGCGGGACGGTCGGGTCGGGGCCCCCCGCTCCCGTCACGCCGACGGCGACGGAGGGCACCAGATGGTGCGTCTCGAGGAAGTCGAGGTCGGCGGGAACGGCACCGTAGACCTGGATGCGATCGACGCCAACCTCGTCGAACAAGCGACGGACGAGGTCTCCGCTCGGCGCTACGACCACCGCCCAGGCCTCGACCTCGGGGGGAACCTGACCGACGAGCTCGACGGCGCGTTCCATTGATACGCTGCGCGGCGAGCCGGGCACGTCGACCACGAAACCGGCGGCCCCTCCCTCGGGGATCTCGGCGACCGTGGCCGGGTCGGACAGTCCGCAGAACTTCACGAAGGTCTTCATCGATCACCGATGGATGGGGAACGCCGTAGGGAGGCCAGGAAGGCAACGGGGTCCGGCGCCCGGGCGAGCGCGGTCCCGACGAGGATGCCGTCGACGTGCTGGTCCCAGAATCGGCGCGCCTGCTCCGGCCCTTCCACCCCGCTCAGCCCGAGGAGCGGACGATGCCCGAGGGCGGCCTCCAGCGTTTCGGCCGCGACGTCCGGTCGCATTTCCAGGGTGTCCAGGTCGCGGACGTTCACTCCGTACACGTCCGCCGACACGTCCACTGTCGGTCTTAGCTCTGTGCGCGCGTGCCACTCCAGCAGGACCTCGAGTCCCAGAGAATGGGCCCGGTCGGCGAGCGACGCGAGAGGGGTCTTGAGCAGGCCCTCGGTCTCCAAACGGGCGATCAGCAGGACCGCGCTCGCCCCGCATCGCGCCGCAGTGTCGATCTGGGCCGGGTCGATGATGAAGTCCTTGAAGAGGACGGGCCGGTCGGTGCTCCCGACCACGGCGGCCACGTCCGCGGGACGTCCGTTGAACCGGGGGATGGAAGCGAGGCACGAGTACGCCGCCACGCCGGCCCTCGAGAGGCTCTGGACGAAGCCCGCGGGCGTGCGAGGAGGGAGGACCGGTGCGGCGGCCCCCGGGGATCTTCGCTTGAACTCCGCCAGCAGGCCTCCGCGCATCCGGTCCCGTTCCACCGCGGCCCGTAGACTCGTCCGCCCGGAGGGTCGGGAGGCCGGTATGCCCTCGTGGTAGGCGGGATCGTCCAGGGACGCCCGCGTCGCCTGAACCATTTCTGCAAGGAACCCCATGCTCATGCCTCCGCTGGGGCAGGGAACCGACGGGCCAGACGACGAAGGTCGGCCAACAGGGACTCCGCTCCCCCTCCGTCCAGGGCTTCCCTGGCACGGTCCACTCCTTGGGCGAGCGAGGAGGTGCGTCCGGCGACCCACAGGACGGCCCCGCTCGTCAGCACGACGGCGCCCCGTCGCGCCCCACCGCCTCCCGCGAGGATCCGCTCGGTCTCCTCCGCGGCGGCGGGCGGCGGCAGCGGACCCCAGTCGCCCCGCCGCTCGTCGGGTTCGAGGTAGCGGGAAGGGACTACGGTCACGCGGTGCATCCCCCGAGGGTCCCAGCGAACTCCCCGGGTCCGGTATTGGGGCGAGAACTCATCACATCCCTCTTCGCTCGTCATCGCGAGGCCGCGTCGGACGCCCAGCCGTCGCAGAGCGGTCGCGACCCGACCGGCGGCCGAAAGGTTCGGAACTCCGACCACTTGAACGCTCACTCCGGCCGGGTTGGAGAGAGGACCGAGCCGATTGAAGATGGTCGGGATCCCGAGCGCGCGCCGGGCGGAGGCGACCGCTCGGGTCGCGGGGTGGAAGAGAGGAGCATGGAGGAAGGCGATCCGATAGCGGGCGTAGCTCGCTCGAGCGAACGGGATCGACGAGTCGATCGGGAGTCCGAGCGCCGCGAGGAGGTCGCTCGAGCCGCACGGGCCACGCGTGCTCCGGTTGCCGTGCTTGACGACGGGCGTCCCCGCCGCGGCGACGACGAACGCGCTGACCGTAGAGACGTTGAAGGAAGGTCGCCGCGCGCCGCCCGACCCGCACAGGTCGACCGCCCGGTCGGAGGGGGGAACCCGGAACGGCCGGGCCCGGCGCCGCATCTCGCTCGCGAGCAGGGCCAATTCATGGGGGGTTTCGTGGCGCAGCGTGAGCGCCCGCAGGAGCCCGACCCGCTCGACCTCGGACGTGGACGGGGCCAGGAGGAGGTCGAAGATCCCTCGAACCTCGCGCACGATGAGCGGCCGCGGAGCGTGGAGTCGTTCAAGGTACGTCGCGATCATCGTCGGACCTCGGCGAGGAAGTTCGAGAGCAGGTGCGGTCCGGCCCGGGTCAGGTACGACTCCGGATGGAACTGGACGGATTCGACCGACACCCTTCGGTGACGGAGGCCCATGATGAGTCCTGCGTCGTCCGTCGCGGACACTTCGAGGCACGCCGGGACCCGTTCCGGATCGACCGTGAGCGAGTGATACCTCGCCCCGATGAGGGGCGAACGGACGCGATCGAAGATCCCGCGGCCGTCGTGTCGGACCGGGGAGGTTTCTCCGTGGACCGGTGCCGGGGCGCGGATGACCTTCCCTCCGTAGAAGTCGGCGATCAGCTGGTGTCCCAGGCACACTCCGAGGAACGGTCGTTCGCCCTGCCATCGATCCAGCAGTTCCCGGGACAATCCTGTCAGACGACGGTCCCGGGGATGGCCCGGTCCCGGCGAGAGCACGATCGCGTCGGGATCCACCCGGAGCGCACCGGCGAGGGACCTCGTCGACCGGTAACAGGTCACCTCGGCCCCGTGCGCCGCGAGCGCCTGCGAGATGTTGTACACGAACGAGTCCTCGTGGTCGATGAGGAGGACCTTCACGCGCCCCCTCCCAGCAAGCAGGACTCGAGCTGCTCGAGCTTCGTGAGGGACTCGTCGAACTCGCGGTCGCCGTCGGAGGCGTGGACGATCCCCGCCCCGGCGGCGGTGAACAGACGGGGTCCGGCGGCGAACGCACTCCGGATCGTGAGCGCCCAGTCGGCGCGGCCCCCCGTCTCAAGAAGACCGACCGAGCCACCATACGGCCCGCGCCAGGTGCCTTCCTCCCGGCGGAGGAGCTCGGTCGCGCGGATCTTGGGCGCTCCGCTGACCGTACCGGCCGGGAACGTGGCGGCCAAGGCGTCCCACGGACCCAACCCCGGCTTCAAGCGGGCCCCGACCCGGCTCACGAGGTGTTCGAGCTGGGCGTACCGGACCCGACGCTCCTTCCACAACACGCGGACCGAGCCCGGCCGTGCGACCCGGCCGAGGTCGTTCCGGGCGAGGTCGACCAGCATCCTATGCTCGGAGAGTTCCTTCGGATCCTGGGGAAGGGGCAGTCGTCCGGCCGGTGACGTTCGGGGGAGCGTGCCCGCGATCGGGTTCACGCGAGCGATATCGCCCTCCACCTCGACGACCGATTCCGGCGACGCCCCGACGATTTCCCGGTCGCCCACGCGAAGGTAGTAGAAGTACGCATAGCGCTCCGCGGCCCGGAGCCGTCCGGCCCGTTCGATGAGATCGGCCGGTCGTCTCCAGGCCCGTCGGTGCGCGAGGACGACCTGGAACGCCTCGCCGGACCGGATCGCATCCCGCAACCGGTCCACGCTCCGGCAGAATCGGGCGCGGGGGACCGTGTCGGACGCCGGTGTCCCCGGAGAAGGGAGCGAAGCCAGACGAGGGGAGCTCCGACGAGGACCCAGATCGGCGGTCCGAGGGTGACCGGCGAGCACGAATTCTCCGAGGGGGAAGGGAGCACCGTCCGGGTACCGGCGCAACGCGGGCTCCACCAGACCCACCGCATCGAACCCCAGGTACCCCATCGCCGTGGCTCCTCGACCCCGGGCGAGGTGCGTATTGACCGACCGACGCACCGCGGCCAGACCACTGCGCGGCGTCACGGCGGGAAGCCGCTCTCCGTCGTCGAACCAGACCGCCCGACCTCGTGACCCGGCGTGCCCGGCGGCCCGCTCGAAGTACCCCGCACACTCCGAGCGGTCGGCCCGTTCGGCGAAGAGTGTCCAGGGGTCCGTCACGGCGAAGCGTCCTCCACCAACACTCGATGCAGCTGCCGCAAGACCTCGGGACCCCGCTCCTCGGGGACCGCGAGCGAGAGGGCGCGGGGCGTCGCGCTGAACCCCTCCGCGGACGCGACGGCCGAGGCGGGTACTCGTTCGATATCGGCCATGACTCCGTCCCCGATGACGGTCACGAGCGCGACGCGGAACGGTCCCTCGACCATCGCGGCCGCCTCCCGCGTGAGCGGGGCCAGGGCCCGGAGGGCTGTCACGACCTGGGGCGGTTCGAGGACGAGGCAGAGGAGGGCGGACGACGTGTAGAGCTGGACGAGGTTCACGTTCGCCGCGGCCAGGCGTTCGGAGACCTCGGCGACGATCCCGGGGCGCTGCCGCCCTCCGGGGACGCGGAGCCGGAGGAGCCTCAGCGGGCCCAGGAGGGTGAGGGCGCGGTTGTGGCGCTCGGATTGAGAGGGGCCGATGGTCGTGACCACGCGCGGGTCCTCGAGCGACCGGACCCGTAGCACGATGTTCTGGGCACGGGCCGGCTCGATCGTCAGCGGGTGAAGGACCCGCGCCCCGAATTGGGCGAGCTCCTCCGCTTCCTCGTACGAGAGCTCGGGGATCGGCCGGGCCGAAGGGACCTCTCGGGGATCGGCCGAGAAGACGGCGACGTGGCGCTTGACGAGCTCCACCCGCTCGGCTCGCAGGATCGCTCCGAGACCGGCGGCGGCGTAGTCGGAACCGCCGCGGCCGAGGGTGGCGACCCGACCTTCCAAGCTGCGGCCGAAGTACCCGGTCACGACCGGCACCTGGCCCCGCCGAAGAATACGGCCCAGACCGAGACGCACCGCCGGTCCCGAGCGGTCGAAGAGGATGCACGAGGCTCCGTAGGCGTTGTCGGTGATCAGCCCCAGGTGATCCGCCTCGACGCCGACCGCGGGGACGTGGGCCCGGCGGAGGGTCTGGACCAGCCAATCGACGGAGAGTCGTTCGCCCTGGCTGAGGATGCGATCGGCGAGCGGGGCGTCCTTCCCGTGCGTCCGTTCCGCGAGTTCGAAGAGCCGCTCGAGCCGGGTCAGGTGGCGTCGGCCGGTCGCCGAGAGGTCGGGGTGCATCTCCCGAAGGTCTTCAACGATCGTGCGGTGGAGGGCCGCGGAGCGACCGTGCCGGAGTCCCAACATCAGCCGGTCGGTGACCCCTTCGCGCGCCGAGGCCACGATCACGAGGGGACGATCCTCGGCCCGCGCCGTACGGACGTCGGACACGACCCGGACGGGATCGGTCAGCGATGCGCCGCCGAACTTCAGTACGATCGGGCGGCGCCGGGCCATGGGCCTCACCGTCCCCGACGAGGGAGGGCGTCGCGCGCGAGGGCGTACTCAGCGTTCAGGACCGAGCCGCCGGCTCCCCCTCTCACGGCGTTGTGCGAAAGGACGAAGAACCGAAGGAACGGCGGGTCCCAGCGGATCCGGCCCACGACCGCGGCCATCCCGCGTGCCCGGATCGGATGACCCGCCCAGCGGTCACGGAGGGGTTGCGGTCGGTCGACCGCGGTGCGGAGCTCTACCGGGGGATGCGGGGCGGTCGGGAGGTCGAGGCCCGAGAGCGGATCGAACCGGGTCCACGCGCCTTCGAGGGCCGAGCGAGTGGGCTGGGCGGTGGCCTCGACGGTGACCGCTTCCAGGTGTCCCTCCCGGGTCGCGACCCGGGCACAATGGGCCACTACCCGGGGGGTCCACGCAGAGACTCCTCGAAGCCGACGCCGACCGAGCAGGCGGGCGGTTTCGCGCTCGACCTTCTCCTCTTCCTCTCGGATGAAGGGGATGACGTTGTCCGAGATCGCCAGCGACGGCACCCCCGGGTAGCCGGCACCGGAGATCGACTGGAAGGTCGTGACGTGCACGGTCCGGGGCCGAAGGAGAGGAAGGAGTGGCGCGAGTCCCAGTACCAGTCCGGTGGTCGCGCAGTTCGGGTTCGTGACGAGCAGCCCCCGCCCCGGGCGCGACGTCGCGGCGAGCGCGAGGTGGTCGCCGTTGACCTCGGGCACCAGCAGCGCTACCCCCGGGTCCAGCCGATGGTCGGAGGCGTTGGAAAAGACCGACACCCCCCTCCGAACGAGCTCGCTCTCGAGGGGTCCCGCGGTTCCGGAGGGCAACGCGGAGAAAACGACCCCGACCCCCGACCGCGCGAGCCGGGCCGGAGTTTCGGAACGGAGCCGCACCGACTCGAGCTCCGGGGGCGGTGCCTCCGGGAGCAGCCAGACGTCGCCGAGCGTCTGGCCCCGCGAGCGCTCTCCCCCGAGGAGCTGAGGCGGAGCGAAGTGAGGGTGGTCGTGGAGCAGCCGCACGAAGTGCTGTCCGATGTACCCACTCGCCCCGAGGATGGCGGTGGGGATCCGATCGTCGCTCACGGCAGGAATCCCCCTCGCAGACCCAGGTCGGCGAGCGCGAACGCGGTGACGCTCTCCAGCACCCCGACCGCGCGCGGGACGATACAGGGGTCATGCCGCCCGGTCACCGTCAACGTCGTTTCGGTGTGACGGGCCAAGTCGACCGAACGCTGGGGTCGAGCGATCGAGGAGGTTGGCTTGACCGCGGCCCGAGCGACGAGCGGCATCCCGTTCGAAAGCCCGCCGAGGATCCCTCCCGCGTGATTGGTCAGGGTGCGGACCCTCTCCCCCTCCCAGACGAACGGGTCGTTGTGCTCGCTTCCCCGCAGTCGGGCGGCTCGGAATCCCGCCCCAAACTCGACGGCCTTCACCGCCGGCACCGAGAAGAGCGCGTGCGCTACCACGCTCTCGATCGAATCGAAGAACGGTTCGCCCAGTCCGACGGGGAGGCCCTCGGCCCGAATCTCGACCACGCCACCGAGGCTGTCCCCGTCGCGGCGGGCGGAGAGGATCGCCTCCTCCATCCGCGCCGCAGCCGACGCATCCGGTGTCTCCACCTCGTTGGTGGCGGCCCGCGCGCGCAAGGTCACGAGGTCGAGGTCGTCCGGTACGTCCGCGTCGACCGGGCCGATCGACCGGGTGAACGCGACCACGTCGACGCCCCGGGCCGCGAGCAGGCCCCGGGCGAGGGTGCCGGCGATCACGAGCCCCACGGTCATCCGGCCCGAGAAGATGCCTCCGCCGCTGAGGTCCGCGTCCGTCCCGTACCGGATCCGAGCCGGGAAGTCCGCGTGGCCGGGTCGGGGGATATCCGCCAACCGATCGTACGGCTCGCGCCGGACATCCGTGTTCGCGACGTGCGCTCGGAACGGACCCCCATCCGAACGACCGTCGACCACGCCGCGGTCGACGATCAGTAGATCCTCCTCCTGGCGCCGGGTGGCCAATCGGCGTCCCACCGGACGTCGTCGGTCGAGCTGGTCCTGGATCCCCGCGAGGGAGACCGGGGTTCCCGGAGGCAGCCCCTCGACCTGGACCCCGACTTCCGGACCATGGCTCGACCCGAACACCGTCATTCGAAGGCGACTCCCGAACTCCATCATACCGGCCGAACCTCGACCCCGATCGCTCGCAACGCGTCCCAGAACCCAGGGAACGACTTCTGGGTCGCCCCGGCCTCTCCGATCCGGCTCGGCCCGCCGGCAGCGAGCGCCCCGATCGCGGCGCTCATCACCATGCGATGGTCTGCCAGCCGGCCCAAGTGGATCGCCCGGGGCTCTCGAACCCCTTGGATGAGCAAACCTCCCCGGTGCTCGCTCACCGACGCCCCAAGCGCCCTTGCCAAGCGGACGGTCCCCGCACGACGATCGGATTCCTTGTGCGCCACATGAACGGCACCGCGAATTCGGCTCGTGCCTAGGGCCGAGGCAGCGAGGACCCCCGCGAGTGGGTAGAGGTCCGGCGCGTCGGTCAGGTCGATCGAGAACGGGCGTCGATCCCCCGCTGAGACGCTCACCCAGTCGTTCCCGGACGCGACGTGGGCCCCGAACGCCCGAAGGAGCGGGAGGATGCGGTGATCGGCCTGGGGCCATGACTTCGGGATCCCATCGACCCGAACGGGTCCGCCCGCGAGCGCACCCGCCGCCCAAAGGTACGCGGCACTGGACGCGTCCCCCGGGACGCGGAACCGGGAGCCGCGGTACGACTGCCCGCCGGGTAGGGAGAAGTCTCGTCCCCGCCGAGCGACGTTCACTCGGTGATGGTCGAGGACCGCGAGGGTGGCTTCGATGTAGGGGCCCGAGACGACGTCTCCCGTCAAGTGCACCCGGGAATCTTCCGGGAGCGTGGGGAGGACCAGCAGGAGCGAGGATACGAATTGGGAGCTGCTCGAAGCGTCGACACGGACGAGTCCTCCCCGGAGTGGACCGCGAACCTCGATCGGCAGACCGGAGGGTGCGACCCGAACCGTGGCCCCCAACGCGGTCAACGCGTGGAGGAGACCCCGCATGGGGCGGGCGCCCAGGCGGGTCCGGCCGGTGAACCGGGTCGTGCCGGCGTCACGAGCGGCCACGGCCGAGAGGAACCGGAGCGTCGTGCCGGATTCGCCGCAGTCGATGGAAATGGAACCGGCGCGAGTCCCGTTCCCGGGCTGGACGGTCCACGAATCGGTTCGGTACTCTACCGGCGTACCGAGCCGGGCGAGCGCGACGGCCGTGGCCCGCGTGTCCTCGGAATCGAGCGGGTGATCGACTCGGAACCGGTGTCCGGAAAGGTGGCCGACCACGAGCGCGCGATGGGTGTAGCTCTTTGAGGGCGGGGCACGGATCCGGCCCGCCACCGGCCCGGGACGGAGTTGGGCGATGGTCACGGGTGCTCCTCCGAGGTGAGTGGGACCACGAATCGTTCGGGAGGGAGAGTGTCCAGGACGGCTTGGGTTCGCGCGTGCGGGACCAGAGAAACCAGCGCCGGTCCCAAGCCGCTCACTCCGCTGGCGGCGGCGCCGGCGCGCCGGAGCCGATCCCGCAGGTCGCGATAGTCGTACCCCATCACCCGCTCGACGAGGAGCGTGTTCTGCTGCATGGCCTCGGCCCATGCTCCGCGGCGTGCCGACCGGGCCGCACCTTCCGCCTCCGGCGCCGACTGTTGGAACTGATCCCGAACCGACGGGGAAGCGGGATGCGTTCCGTTCGGAAGGTGCACGACCGCGGTCCAGTCGGGGTCGGCCGGCTCACGGAGGAGGAGCTCCCCGGTGCGGTTGTCGGTGACCACGAATCCGGGGACGAGTCCCGCGAGCGCGTCATCGAACGCCCCCGTGGCGCTCACCCCTACCTCTCGCCCCACCTCGGCCGCCATCCGGGCGATCTCGATCGAACCCAAGTCGGTCTCGAGCGCGTCGGCGACGGCCCGGATCGTGGCGGTCGCTACCGCGCTCGAGCTCTTCAACCCCTTTGCGACGGGTATTTCGGAATCCAGATGGAGACGGGCGAAGAACCCTGCTTCGGGCCGGAGGCGGCGCAGGGTGGCTTCCAGGGACCGGACGACGATGGGAGTTCGCGAGGCATCCGGTTCGACCTCGATCTGCATCGTTGCCTTCGCCTGGAGCTCTACCGTGGCAGCCGCGTAGAGCCGAACCCCGTGGGCGCACCCGATCCCCGTCGGGAGCGCATTCACGATCGAGATCGCCGCCGAAGATCGGCCTACGCCGCGCATCCGACCTCCTCGAGCACGGCGCGGACGGACTCGGTCGGAGGCGGCGCTCCCCACCAACGGGCAAAGCTCGCCACGGCCTGGTAGACGAGGAGCCGCTCCCCGCTCTCGTACCGAGCCCCGGCCCGTCGCGCCATCTCGGGGAGATGCGGGTCGGCGGCCCGGTACACCCAATCCAGAACCAGTGCGTCCGGGCGGACGAGTCCCTCGAGAGGGATCGAGAGCGGGGAGGTCGATTCTCCCCCCGCACTCGTCGCGTGGACCACGAGCGAGGTGGGGACGGGGTGTGCCGGCTCGCCCACCTCGCTCCCGAACGCGCGGGCGATCCCCTCCGCAGCGGCCCGTTGCCGGGCTACGACCGTGGCTCGTGCCCCCACGGTCCGTGCGGCGAGGAGCGTGGCTCGGGCCGCCCCTCCCGCCCCCAGCACGGTCAACCGATCCCCATCCCAGGTTCCGTCCGACCGAAGTTCTTCGAGGCGGCGGGTCATCGCGAGGACGTCCGTGTTGTCGGCCTCCCAGCCCGTCCCCACGTACGTGAGGCAGTTCGCGACGCCGCACTCCTTCGCGAGCGTGGAAGATCCCCGGGCGAGAGCGAGCGCGGCGGCCTTCCACGGGTGGGTAATGTTCAGGCCACGGAATCCCAGGCCTCCCAGCCGGGACATCACGCCCTCCAATTCCTCCTCGGTGGAAATGTCCAGAGGAAGGTAGAGTCCGACCCGCCCGGTCGCGGTCATCCAGCGATCGTGGATCGCGGGGCTCAAGGAGTGGAAGACCGGATGGCCCAACACGGCGTAGAGCGGTCGTTCGCCGCTACCCCCGAAGAACCGGCGGAGCCGATCGACCGGGATCTGGGCGGGCTCGACCGCGTCGGGGTTCTTGGATCGCGCCTCCTCGGGAAGACACGCATACACGAGGGGCATGCCGAGGCGCTGGCCGAGCGCCCGGAGTAAGGGGCCGGAGCCCCCGGTCGTGTGGAGGACCCGATCGGGAGCGAGGCGGATACCTCGGATCGCCGGGACGAGTTGTGTGACGGCGACACCGGTCGTCGCAGGGAGTACGAGCTTTCGGAGAGTGCGAGGGGGCACCGGGGCTTCGAGCGCGCGAAGCACGTCCGCCACCGGGGTTCCCTTGGGGAAGTGGGTGGACCAGATCACGCCGGGCCTCGAGTCCGCGGTGCGGGGAGGTGGGCTCGGGTCATCTCGACCCGCTTCGAAGTCGACCCAGTGGAACGGGAGTTCGAGGAGCCGGGCCAGGATCGCGGCCCTCTCCCTGGGATCATCGGGGCCCTCACCCCCTTCCGCGCGGGAGCGCAGGGTCGCGATCAAGGGCAGTGAGGACGGGAAGAGCCCCGCGGCCCGGTGTCGCTCGGCGGGGTTCCACCGGTCGAAACGTATCTCCACAAGGTCCGCGCCGGCCCGTCGCGCCTCCTCGACCTGATCGGCGGCTTGGTCGACGGACCGCGCCGGGAGCGTGACGACCAGCTGGGGAGGATCGGCGCTCACCGCTCCTCGATCGTCTCGTCCACGGGATGACCCAAATGACGGGCGGCAGGCAGTCGAACTCCTCGCGCCGATTGACCCGCCTTGAGCTCGGTCGTCGGGGTTGGCCCTCCGGCCGTGGTCAGGCGAACCGACTCGGCCTCCTGGAGGAAGATTGTGCGGACCGTACCTTGGTCGTCCGCACGTACGAGGACCATCGGACGACGTTCGACCTTGATCCGACCGACGCGGACCGAGCGGATGGACCCGTCGGGTGTCGCGATCAAGACCGCGTCCCCCGACGCGAGTTCGGCGAGGTAGCGGGTGGAGCCGTCCGCGAGCAAGACGTACGAATGTGCGGAACCGGCGTTCACCCGGAACGGCCGGGGGCGACTGAACTTCGAACCGGTGGCCTCGCTCGCGACGTGGAACAGGAAGGCGGCAGCGCTGCCGACCAGGAGTCCCTCATCGGGGCGGAGGAGCGACGTCGTATCGACGATGACCCGGTCCCCGAGGCCGGCGGGACCTACCGAGAGGAGAGGAGCGGTCGACCACTTCAGAAGTGACGGGAGGGGGCCCTCGACCAGGCTCTCCAGCTGGTCCACTTCCTCGGGGGACCCTACATCGACGATGACCAGATCGGCTCCGTGTTCGAGGGCGCCGAGAGCTCCCGGCACTTCGGCCGGTGACCGGGCGACCACCCAGAGCGCGAACCGCTGACCCCGGGCGGCGACGGCGTTCTCGAGGGGGATCACGCGATCGGCCGTCCATTCGATGGCGAGGACTCCTCCGGACGGGGCGCCCTCCAGCGCCTGGGCAAGTCCCGCTTCCGAGTCCACTCGGGCGATCGGGATGGGGGCCTGCCTTCCGGTCGGTTCGAGGAATCCCGCCCTCTCCCGGATCACGACCGTGTCCGGCCCGAGGGTCGGGCCCGCGTCGCCGGCGACAAGAACGAACCGATGGAATCCCCGTTGATGAGCGCGGTCCAGGATCGGGGGAAGGCCCTGCGGGGTCGATGGTCGCGGCCGAATGGCGACCCGATCCCGCGACATCGCCCTCGTCCTCCGCTCACGACGTCCCGTGCAGAAGGGCGGCGATACGAGCGGCCAGCGGCCCGACGGGTCGGCGCTGGAAGAGGTTGCGACCGATGCAGATCCCTCCTCCGCCGGCGGTCACGCTTTCCTCGACCAATCGGAGAAACGCGGACTCGGGTTCCACGCGGACCCCGCCGCCGATCAGGACGGGCACCGGGGTGGTCTGGCAGAGTCGCCGAAACTCGTCGAGCGAGCCGGGGTAGCTGGTCTTCACGATATCCGCCCCCAAGTCGGCCGCCGCGCGGGCCGCGTGGCGCAGCTCGTCCGGCGTGCCGCCGTTCTCCTTCTTCACGTAGGCCATGCAGAGCAGCGGGAGTCCGAGTTGTCGGCACTGATCGGAGGCGACGCCGAAGTCGGTCAGCATGTCCGGTTCCTCGGGGACCCCAAAGTTCACTTGGACCGATAGGACGTCCGCTCCCAGGCTGACCGCCTCGCTGGCGGTCGCGACCAAGACCTTACGGTTCGCTGTCGGGCCGAGGGCGGTCGAGGCCGAGACATGGATCCCGAGCAGCGTCGACGGGGCGAGGATCGGGGCGACCTCACGCACCGCGCCCTTCGTCACGATGAGGAGGTCCGCCCCCGCGCCCTGGAGCTCCTGGGCGAGGGGGGCTAGTGCCTCGAGGCCGTCGATCGGCCCCATGGTGACCGCATGGTCGAGCGGCACCGAGAAGAGCCGCCGCCGCGGGTCCGGGAACAGTCGGCGCAGTCGGATCGTTTTTCCGTACGTGGTTTTCCCCTCCTTGTTTGCTTTCGAGGAAGACGCGAGAGGGGCCCGGCCCGCGGGAGCGCGGGGTAGGTCGGGGGGGCGCCCTCCCGGCGCCTCCCGTTCACCAGAGCCAGGTTCGGACGGCCCGTCGGCCCATGCCGTCCAAGGCGAAGGTCGCGGGCGCGTCCGTCATCGGCAAAACCATCCTCCGGGTTCTATTTAGGCTTGTTCGGGCCGCCGGTCGAAGCGAGCACGCCGTCCACGAGCAGCGCGTGGAGCGCGAAGCCGCGGAGCATCTGGTCCCACATGAGGTGACGGATCTCCGGGGTCGAGGCGAACCCCGCCACGATCTGGCCGATCCACTCGCTGTGCTCGACATCCGCGGTGACGTGAAGCTTGTAGTACTCGAGATGGGCATCGTCGACGCCGTAGTGCTTCTGGAACGCCGGCAGCAGGCGAGCGCACAGCGGAACGTTCGGGGGTTCGGAAGAGCCCGCCGCGGAGACGTAGAAGGTCTGCGTACGGTTCGTGTAAAGGAAATCGTCGATGGCGAGCATCGTCGTCGGAAGAAGGGGGGTCGATTGGACCTCCTTCCGGGGGACCCCAAGACCCTCGCAGAATCGGAGCCAGAGTTCCGGGTGACCCGGTTCCTTCCCCTTCGGGTCGCCGGCCTCCTCCACGAGCTGGTCGAGGATCATGCGGCGGTACCGGTCGTTCCCGGGTTCCCATGAGCAGTTCGCGAATCGCTCCGCCATCGCGATCGGGACGGAGGCGAGCCAGGGGTAGAACTGCTTGACCCAGGCCTGGACGACAGGTTTCGGCACCTCGCCCCGTTCGAGGCGCGCAAAGAACGGATGGGTCGCGAACGGGTGATTGGCGAGTTTGAACTTCGTGAGCTCGTCGCGGAACTTCTCGCCCTCGAAGCGAACCCAGGGAGCCTCGGTCATGGGGGCTTCGAGCGGGGCGGCGTATTTGGTCCCCGAGGTTCCGTGCTGAACCCCCCGGGTTATCGAGACCGGGTCGGCTCGTGCGCCCGTGTCGACGTCCGCTTCGGGGGCCCCGCCGGTCCCCGGCTTCGGCCCCCTCGCCGGATTGCGGGTCCTCGAATCCGCTCGATTCGTTGCCGGTCCGTGGGCCGCGACGTACCTCGGAGAGTTCGGGGCCCGCGTGATCCACGTGGAGGGGGCCCCGTTCGAACCCCCGTATGCGGATGCGACCCGCACCCTGCGTCCGCTCGTCGCGGGCGAGAACGCCGCCGACCAGGTCTCCGAGTCGTGGGTCCAGTATTCCCGGAACAAGCTCTCGGTCGGTCTCGACCTGCGGGCTCCCGAGGGCCGTGACGTCTTCCTCGACCTCGTTCGGGAATCGGACATCTGGATCGAATCGTCGCGGCCCGGGATTTACGACCGGATGCGACTCTCCGATGCCGAGGTCTGGGCGGCCAACCCCCGATTGACGATCGTCCACGTTTCGGGGTACGGCCAAACCGGCGATCCCGAGCGCGTGCGCGCCCCGTCGTACGACCTGACCGCCCAGGCCTTCAGCGGGTTTCTCGCCCTCCAGGGCGATCCCGAGCCCGCGCCGCCGGCGCGCAGCGGCACCGCGCTCAACGACACCGTGACCGGATTGGCCGCCGCGATGGGAGGGCTCATGGGGTACTTCTCCGCGCAGCGGACCGGGCGCGGTCAATCGGTGGACGTCGCGCAGTACGAGGTGTTCTTCATCCTTCTCGAGAACCTCGCCCTCGACTACTTCCTTCGCGGGGTCGTTCGGGGCCGTCACGGAACCGCCCACTCCCGCCTGCATCCGTACGACCTCCATCGCGCCGCGGACGGATGGGTCGTCGTGGCGGCCCCCACGCCCGACGGGTGGGTGCGGCTCCGCGAGCTGATCGAGTTCAACGACCCTGCCTTCGACGACCGGGATTACCGTCTCAGCCACCGCGAGCCGGTCGACCGGGCGATCGCCGCGTTCTGTCGGACTCGGTCCCGGGAGGAGCTCGAACGGCTTGCGCACGAGCACGACGTGGCGATCTCCCGGATCTACGATATCGCGGACATCGCGCGGGACCCACATTATCAAGCCCGCGGCATGTTCCTCGAATGGGACGATCCGGTGGCGGGACGCGTGAAGGGAGCGGGGGTTGCACCCCGGTTCTCCGAGACCCCGGGCGGGGTGTGGCGAGGCGCTCCGTGGCTCGGACAGGACAATGCCGCCGTCTTGACCGGCGTGCTCGGCTACTCGCCCGAGCGGGTCGCCCGACTCCGCCGGGACGGGATCATCGGGGAGCATCCCCCGGTGGGGGGTCCCTCACGCACTCCGGCGTACTTTGCCCGGGAGAAGCGGTAGATGCTGGTTCGGGGGGAGTTGCCGCCGGATCCGCTCGCCGGGGAGCTCGACCAGTTCATCGAACGGCATCGGCTGGCCCAACGAGCGATCGAGCTCGACCGAGCCCCGGAGTTCCCGCGCTCGGAGTACGAGGCGATGGGGGCCGCCGGTTGGCTCGGTCTCACCACGCCGTCCGCGCTCGGAGGGCGCGGCCTCTCTCTCCCTCGGGCGGGAGCGCTGCTCTACCGCCTCGCGTACCGATCCGGGACCGTCTTCGCCAAGCTCGCCCTCCAGCCCGAGTTCTCCTCCGTGCTCCGCGAGAGAGGGACGCCGCAGCTGGTGGAGACGTGGTTCCGTCCCCTGTGCCAGGGACGCCGACTCGTCAGCAACCAGATCACCGAGCCCACGGCCGGCTCGGACGCACAGGCGATCGCGCTCGAAGCCTCTCGGGAGGGAGACGGGTATCTTCTGACCGGGGCGAAGTCCGAGGTCGCGTTCGCGGAGGACGCGGAGGCGGCGATCGTCTACGGCCGCGTCCCCCACGACCCGTCCGGGGGGATCACCGCCTTCCTCGTGCCCCAAACCTGGCCCGGGGTCGAGCGCTCCCGATCGGCGACGGACCTCGGGGAGCGCTGGCAACGGCGGGGGACGGTGCGCTATACCCGGGTGCGCGTCCCGGCGGACCACCGTCTCGGGGAGGAAGGACGCGGCTTCCACTACGTTCGTCCCGAGCTGACCCGTGAGCGGGCCCTTCTGGCGGCCATCTACCTCGGGGTCGGTCGCGCTTCGTGGGAGGAAGTAGTGGTGCACGCCGGCCAACGGTCGGTCTTCGGCCGGCCCCTCTCGGCTCAGGAAGGCGTCGCCTTTCCCCTGGTCGAAGACGGGGCCCACCTCGAGGCCACCGGGCTCTATGTGGCTCGCACTCTGGAGCGGCTCGAACGCGGGGAGGAGGCGGACGCGGACGCGGCGGTAGCGAAGTGGATGGCGACCGACACCGCCCTCGAGGCGATCGATCACGCGATCCAGTTCCACGGGGGACGGGGGTATTCCGGCGAGCTCCCCCACGAGCAACGCTGGCGGGACGTGCGCAGCGGAGGGATCGCCCACGGCCCCTCCGAGATCATGCACGTCGTGGCCGCCCGAGCGCTGTGGCCGCGCCCCCCGAGATCGACGGCCGAGACCCCCACGACGCGGGACGTCTAAGGGAGGATTCGATGTCTCCCGCGGAGGTCGTGTCCGTGAACGTCTCCCTCCCGAGGGACATCGCCTGGCGGGGGAGACGGATCCGAACCTCGTTCTTCAAGGAACCGAGGGTCGGCCCCATGCCGGTGGGGCCGGAGGGCCTTCGGGGGGATGAGGTCGGGGACCCCCGAGTACACGGCGGCCCTCGCAAGGCGGTGTACGCCTATCCGGTAGAACACTACCCGTTCTGGTGCGCCGAGCTCGGCCTCGACCGGCTCACCTGGGGCAGCTTCGGGGAGAACCTCTCGTTGCGCGGGGTCACGGAGGAGGACGTCCGGTCGGGGGACCGACTCGAGATCGGGACGGCGGTCCTCGAGGTGACCCGGCCCCGAAGCCCGTGCTTCAAGATGAACGTCCGGTTCGGGCGGGAGGACATGGTCCGACGGTTTGCTCACGCCGGTCGGTCCGGGTTCTACCTGGGTGTCGTCCGACCGGGTCAGCTGAGACCCGGGGACGAGGTCCGGGTCCGGCACGGGTCGGCGACCGGCCCGACCATCGCGGAACAGTTCCTCACCATGACCAAAGGGCCGGTGGACCCGGCGGCCGAGCTCGACGACGAGTGAGCTTGGCCGACCGGTCGGGGTCGAGCGGAGGGGGGAGGTCCGGTACTACGGCGGTCCGGCTCCGAGGGGTTTCTTTCCCTTCGGGAGACGGCCGGAGAGGAATAGCGCGAGAACGAAGGCGAGCACGGCCAGCACGACAAGGACCTCGAACAATTGGACGTACGATTCCGAGACGGCCGCCGCGCACGCTGAGGTCGTCGGAAACCCGGGGTACGGGGGGCAGAGACCCGCCGCGACCTCGGAAGGATCGAGCGCGGCGAGTCGCTGGGCTTGGAAGGAGGCGAGCAGGGTCAACCCGATCGCTCCGCCCAGGGATTGGAAGAACTGAACGAGCCCGCTCGCCGCGCCGACCTCCGCCTCGGGGACCTGGTTCTGAACGGCGAGCAGGAAGACCGGGAAGGTCATGCCCACCCCGAACCCGATCGGGATGAGGGGAGCGACGATCCCGCCGACCGGCAGGAAGCCGTAGGCGAACACCCACACGGGAGTCGAGGGTCGCACCTGGGTCAATAGCAGCAGGCCTACGATGGAGATCCCGATCCCGACCAGGACCAAGGGACGGTAGGGGACCCGCGTCAACAGGTTGCCGCCGATAGCGGCCCCGAAGACGAGCGGGATGACGAGGAAGTACAGCACGTCGCGCACCGTGTCGGCGACGTCCCCGGTGTTCCCGAGCGTCACGTACGTGACCAGAAAGGTAAGGAAGGTCGCAAGCGGGAACAGCACGAGCCCGACGAGGAACGTGGTCCCCGCGCTCGACGCCACGATCCGGCGGGAGAACAGACGCAGCGGGACCAGGGGATCCACCGCCCGCCGTACCTCCCACCAGACGAACGTGACGAGGAGGACTCCCGCGGTCAGCAGGAGCGGAACCACCCGGGGATCGCTCCACGTCCAAACTCCTTCGGAGACCTCGACCAAGGTGTACATGAGGGCGGCGACCCACCCCGCCAGGAGGGCGGCGCCGGGGATGTCGAACCGACCCTTCCGCTCGGGGCGGATCGGCCCGAGGGCGACCAGCAGGAGCGTGAGGCCGATCAACCCGATGGGGATGTTGACGTAGAACACCCAGCGCCAGGTGGTATGCTCCACGATGAACGCTCCGACGAACGGCCCCGCGACCGTGGCAATGCCGAACACTCCCGAGAGGAGGCCGGTCACGCGCGCCCGGGTCTCCGGCGGGAAGATGACCGCCACGATCGAGAGGCCGACCGGGAAGAAGTCCCCGCTCCCGAATCCCTGGACCGCCCGGAAGATCACGAGCTCGCTGAACGTCTGGCTGAGGCCCGCGAGGATCGAGCCCCCGATGAAAAGCCCGAGCCCGGCGATGAAGATCCGCTTCCGGTCGAACAGGTCCGAAAGCTTCGCGAAGATCGGGACCGCCACGGTGGACGTGATCAGGTAGGCGCTCACGATGAAGGTCGACCCGGTAGGGGGCGCTGAGAGGTTCGTCAGGATGGCGTGGAGCGCCGTGAGGACGACGAAATTGTCGAGGGCTCCCATCAGGAGACACAGCATGATTCCCGCGACGACCGCGACGGCGAGGGCCGGGCGGCGCACCCCGGTCCGGCGTGCGCGGCCCGCCTCCGTCTCCGGCTCGATCTCGGGCGCGCCGACGGGCACCGGCAGTTCGTCGAGCTTCATCGACTCCTCCGGGCGTTCCATGACCGAGGGCGGGGGAACCCGGAACCCACTGCGCGGGAATCCGTGGTGGGTCGCATTGGCCGCGCCACCGTCGAACCCTTAACTGGATTGCAAGGGAAGGTTACCTTCGAGCCACCACGTCGGGTCGGAGGCGAGGGTTCCTTTCGGTTCGAGGGGGGAGCGAAACCGTTGTGGGCGGGTCGGAAGAGCGACCTCGCCCGAACCGGTCGAGGAGCCCCCGCGGCTCGAAGGGAGGCCGACCTGGCCCGATTTCTTGCCCTCGCCGCGTCCCGACGGGAACCCAAAGGAGCTAAACCCTCCCGCGGTTCGCCACGCCGTCATGCCAGGCATCGCGACCCTCCGAGCGAACTCGAATGCGACGTTTACCGCCACGATCACCGCCGTCTCCGCACCCCGCGAAGTAACTACCTCGCGCGGGACCTCGAAGGTCGCGGACGCCACCCTCCAGGACGAGACGGGAACGACGACCCTCACCCTTTGGGGCGACGATATCCAGAAGTACACGGTGGGCCAGAAGGTTCAGATCACCGACGGCTGGGTCAAGGACTTCCGCGGCAAGCTCCAGGTTTCGATGGGGCGGTCGGGGAAGATCGCGATCGTTCCGTAAGGGACCCTTCCCGTCCCTCCCGCGGATTTGCGGCCCCTCGAGGGGTCGACATCGTCCCCGCCGGAACCTCTATCTGACCGGAGCCGATGGCGGGTCATGGCCTCCGGACTTCGGTTGCTGGGGACGGTCGGGGCCATCCTCATCTTCGCCGGCTTTGCCCTGGCCGGATTCGGCTACCTCAACGAAGGCTTCGCCGAGAGCCAGGTGTTGAACTGCAGGCACGACTGCCAATTTGACGCACGGAACGCGACCAACGCGACGTTCGAGTCGGAAACCTTCCTCGGGATTGGGTTCGTCGCCGGCGGGGTCGGCGTGGGTTGCACTCTCGCCGCGGCCATCGTGCTGATGGGACGGTGGCCGCCCCCCCCGACGGCCGGGAGCTCCCTGTACCCGTCCCCGCCGGTTCCTCCCTCCGTTGGGCCCCCCTAGCGCTCGACTTTCCTCGGCGGCTCCCGGAGCGGAGCGAACGGAGGCGTGCCGAGGACTCTCGCCCCCCTCAGCACAGCCCGGTTTAGGGGCACGGAGCGCGGTCCCCGGGGGGCGAGGCTCCGAGAGAAGTTGTATCTCTCCCGGCGTCATGGCCGGGACATGGCCCGAGCCGGGGGAAGCACCGGGATCGTCGGCGCCGTCTTGGTGATGGTGGGGCTGATTCTGGTAGGCGCTGGGCTCGTAATCGTCTCCAATGCGGACCAGACCACGATCAACTGCGAGTTCGGGAACGCCCCCAACAACTGCCGGTCGACCGACCAGAACGCGGCGAACACGAGCGTCGACGCGACCTACGTCATCGGTGGGGGTCTCATCGTGGCCGGCGTCGGCGTGGCGCTGGTCGTGATGACGATGCTGGGGATCATGGCCGCCCGGTTGGAGCGCCCCGGGGGCCCTTCGATGCTGTTGGGCCCCCCGTCGTGGTCCCCGGCCTCTCCCATCGGCCCTCCGCCGAGCTATCCTTCATTCCCCCCACCCCCGCCTCCGGGCCGGTAATCCCGGTTCCTCGGTCGACGGATCCGTGAAGGTCAGGACGGGGTGGAGGAACGAGGCTTCGGGGGAGGAGCGATCCGCTTTCCCAGTAACACCTCCCCCCACACAATCCGCATTCGACTCCGGAGACCCCACGCGCCGAGCCCTCCCTCTCGGTAGCTGAGTTCTTTTCGCTCGACCAGCTGAAACCCGCGCGATCGGAAGAGCGCGATCGAGGGTGCGTTCCCTTCCTCGGCGGCGGCGTACACCACCTCGACCCGGTCCTGCTCGAAGAGGCGGAGGGCATCGTCCAGGAGAACCCCTCCCAGTCCCTGGCCGCGGAGGGAATTCAGGACCGCGAGATAGTACACGTACCCGACCTCGGGGACCAGCTGCTCCAGCATCGAGACGGCGATCACTCGTCCCTCGGCATGGATCGCCCGTACCCGGGAGGCTTCCCGTAAGGTCCGTTTCGCGTGCCAGCGGTAGATGCCTTCGAACGAATCGATGATCACGGGTACCGCCTGCTCCCGGTCGGAGACGGCGAGATCGACGGGAACGGAAGGGAGTGGATCGGACATCAGGGGGCTCCGACCTTGGGGGGCGAGACGGCATGCCCTCCCACTCGAGCCGGTCGGGTCCAACGATTCGCGTCTGCCGGCTCGCGTGGCACGAACGGGGAGACGTGCGTGCGGCTATGGAACTTGCCACCCCCGCCGGGTCCGTCGTTCGGTCTCGACCCGACCTGCGGTGCTCACCGGAGGTGAGTCGTCCCTTTACCATCCCCGGACCTCCCTCTCCCCATGGCACCCCCACCTGGCCCAGAAAGTGTCTGGTCCGACGCACCCATCTCGACGACCCTCACCGGCCTCAAGCACCGTATCGTCGCTTCGATCCTGGTGCCCGTCGCGTGGTTGAGCGCTACGCTGCTCTACATCGGGTTCTGGGCGCACGGCTTCAGTCTCTTCCAGAACATCGTCGTGTTCGTGGTCTCGATCCTCGTCCTCTTCGGCGTGATGGCGGGCATCTGGGTCTCGTTCGGGTTCCGCCAGGCCCGGACCTGGATGGACTGGTAGACCCCGCCCGCGGGATGCCCCGGCCCTAGAGCCCCGCGGCGAGCAGGGCGTTCATCGCCTGCTCGATCGTGTGGTCGGGAGTGCCGGTCGAATCGACCCGCACCCAACGGGGGGCCTGGAACATCTGCTCGAACTTCGCCTTCACGCGGCGCAAGTACGGTTCGTCCTCGAACGCGTTGCGCTGCCCGCTTGCCTCCACTCGCTTCATGGCGAGCTCTATCGGGGCGTCCAGGTACAGGACGAGGTCGGGTTCCATCGCGAGACCCCGCTCGATCCGTTCCAGTTCCCGCGCCGTCTCGCCGTCCAGTCCCGGCGACTCGTAGGCGAGGCTCGAGTAGAACGATCGGTCCTGGATCACGATGTCCCCCAGGTCGAGCGCCCGCTCGATCTGCGGTCGCAGGATCGCCCGATCGACCGTGTAACAGAGCGCGGCGGCGAGCGAATCGTTCTTGACGAGCCGGGAGAACTGGCCGCGCAGGAACTTGTCGGTCGGCTCCCGGAAGCTGGAGACGGAGTGACCGCGGCGCAACAGCGGGGGAACGAGCCGGGCCGCGAGCTCGGTCTTACCGGTTCCGTCAATCCCCTCGATCACGACGTAGGTGCCTCGATCGCTCATCGTTCCCTCCTTCCCGCTCGGTCGGTGGACCCTGCTCAGTTCGCGCCCGCCCGACCGACGGCGGGAGGGGGGAGGGCCAAGGGCCCCATAGAGCTTCCTCCGATTCCCGGGAACGCCCTTCGTGGGGCGCCCTCCTCGAGAATTTGAAGTTTCGCGGCGCCCACCGACAGCCTTACGGCGGACCGCCCATGGGGGACGCGTGCTCCCGTCGGACCCCCCCGCCCCCGGAACGCCCCCGGATCCCCCCGTGAACTCGGCCGACCGCCGTTGGCTCCACGACAAGTTCGAACGGCTCGCGGCGGAGGAGGGGCAACTCGCCACCGGACGGACCACGTACTACGCGGCGATCGGCACCGTACTTATCACCGGGCTCCTGGTCGTTCTCGCGGACCTGCTCAACGAACCCTCGCTCCTGGTCGTTTCGGTCACTTTCCTCGCGGGGTTGGGGATCCTGATCTCCCTCGTCTGGGCCGTCCTCTTGCATCGCACGAACGATGCGCAGAACCTCTGGCGTGAGGCCGCCCGTCTGCTCGAACGGGAGAACCCTCCCGTGGAGGGGATCCTTACGGGTGCGATCACCCTGCGATCGGGGGAGACGATGAATGTGAACTTGCTACGACCGTACCTCGCGCACGAGGCGCGATTCGCCCACTTGCGTCAGGTCTCGTGGATGGATCGGGTCGATCCGCTCGCGCTGGTGGAGGTCCTTCCGCTCACCTTCATGGTGATCTGGAGCTCCGTCCTCGTCATCGTCTGGTTCTGGTACCTCCTCCTGAGGTAACCGGTCCGGAACCGGTCGCAAGAGACGACCTACACATCCGGCCGGGCCACGACCCGACCCTTCTGGACGGCCTGCATCAGGGTCCGATAGTCCCGTTCCGTCTGGTCGGCGTACGCCACCGCGAACCCGGCGATCGCCTCGTCAAAGACGTCCTTCTCCCCCAGGTAGCCGCTGATGCTCGCGGGGTCCCCGGTGCGCGCGTGGGCGCGGGCGAGAGCGGTTCCGCACAACGCCGCCTGTCCGAGCAGTGCCTTCGGGCCTAGCGTGGTCACGTCCGAGGAGAACTTCATGTCCCGCAACTGGCGCACGTAGAAGTCCTCGGACCGAACCGAGCTCCACCCGAGGAAGATATCGCTGGCTTCCTGCATCAGGTGCTGGCCGACCACGACCCGCTGGGCGTGGTTCGCGTAGGGACTCGCCCCCTGGTAGGGTTCGAGGGCGGAGGAGCCGGCCTGCTTCAGCTGGAGGAAGAGAGGGTCTTCCACATCCCGGTCCGCCATCAGAAGGAGGACCGAGCAGGCGGTGCCGACACTGCCGACCCCTACGACCTTCTGCGCGACGTCCACGATGTGGTAGCGGTCGAGCAGCATGCGGCGCTCATCCGGCAACGTCGCCAGGTAACGGTCGAAGAAGACCCGGGATTCCTCGTCGTGGGCGGGGTTCGTGTAGTGCACGATGAGAGGCGGATCGTCGCGGATCCGGTAGCGCCCGTTGACGACCTTGACCATCTTCGGGAACGCGTGGAGGCCCGTACGACGGCGCGCCTTCTTCACGGCCCGGCTCATCAGCTTCCGCCCCCCCCGCTTCAGCCCCCACCCCAGGTTCTCGAGGTCCAGATGGGAGTACCACGTGTCGAGGTACCGCTCGCGGGCGAACCGGCCCATTCTCTCTCGGTAGGCGCGGACCGCAGTGCGGGCTGCCTTTCGGTTCAACCCCGGAGAAAAGCCGTTCTGGCGGCCGGCGACCACGAGGCTGGTCGCGAGTCGCTTGACATCCCACTCCCAAGGGCCGGGCAGGGTTTCGTCAAAATCGTTCACGTCGAAGACCTGGTCCCGCTCGGGTGTGCCGAAGACCCCGAAGTTGCTCAGGTGAGCATCCCCGCAAAGTTGGGTTCGGATCCCGGTGGTCGGGGTGGCCGACAGGTCGTGGGCCATGACGCTCGCCGCACCCCGAAGGAAGGCGAACGGGGAGAGGGACATCCGGCCGTACCGGATGGGGACGAGCGAGGGTACGCGGTGGGCGTCGGCGTCCAGGAGCAGGTCGACCGGGTCCGGTCGATCCTTGGCCGGTGTCCAGACGGCGTGCGCGGACCGTGGGACCTGTCCGCGGAGGGCCTTGCCGTTCGCGTAGCGCTTCGCGCGAGAACTTCCGGCGGATCCGGATTTGGTGGCTCGTACGGAGATCGCCATGGTCGACCCGCCCCGCGAAGGAACCTCCCAAGAAAGGGCGATCCTCGTCGAAGGGATTGTCGTCCTTAACCACCTCCTCCCTCGGTCAAGAGCTTTGTGAGACCCCGTCCGGGGATTCGCGCTCCGCGCCGTCGGGCAGGTCGGTCGCCTTCCCACGGGCGCCTCCTCGAATCTTATACCGTGAACGATGTTCCCCGGGGCCCTAGGGGGTCGCCCACAACATGTCCGCGGGAGCGCGCACCGAGGCCGGGTGGGGAGCGGAGTTCCGCGACTTCCTGGCACGCGACTGGGAGGCCTGGATCCGGGCCTACCCGGAGGCCGGCACCGTCCTCGGCATGCCGGGGATGAACGACCGGTGGACCGACGACTCGGAGGAGGGCATCGAGCGGCGCACTCACCACCTGGCCCAAAGCGTAACCGAGCTCCGTGCCTTCGAGCGAGAGAAGCTTCCGCCCTCGGACCGGTTGAGCTTTGACCTCTACCGCTCGCTTCTCGCCGCGGCTACCGAGGGAATTCAGTACGGCCTCGACCCGTTTCCCTTCGTCACCGGATCCCCCCGAAGCCTTTGGATGCCCCTCAACCAACTCGAAGGAATCCCCGTGTTGGCCGGCGACATGGTCGAGCTCCAACCGCGTTCGACCCGCTCGGATTATGACGACCTCCTCGCGCGTCTCAAGGCCCTCCCGGTCGCGATCGAGCAGAACCGGATCCTCCTGGTGGCGGGCCGGGCCCGGGGGTACACCCCTCCGCGAGTATCGGTCCAAGGCGTCCCCGCTCAGATCCGGAACCTGATCCCATCCGACCCGGCGTCGAGCGTCCTCCTGGAACCGTTCGCGCACGTTCCGAGCACGATCCCGGGCGCGGAGAGATCCCGCTTCATCGCGGAGGCGCGGGCGACCTACGTCGAGCGAGTCGTTCCGGCCTTCGAACGGCTACGGGAGTACTTTCAGTCGGAGTACTACCCCGCGTGTCGGGAGGAGGTCGGTGCGTCGGCCCTCCCCAACGGGCCCGCGGCCTACCGATTCTTGGTTCGGCAATCGACCACGACGGACCTGACCCCCGAACAGATCCACGAGATCGGCCTCGCCGAAGTACGACGGCTGGACGCCGCGACCGCGGAGTTGATGGCCCGGACCGGGTTCTCGGGCACCGCCTCCGAATTCAGGGAGTTCCTGCGGAAGGACCCTCGATTCTACTGGTCTCAGTCCAGCGACCTCCTCGACGGGTATCGGATCATCGCGAAGAAGATCGACCCCGAGCTAGGGCGTCTCTTCGGCCGACTGCCGCGCCTTCCGTACGGGATCCGACCGGTGCCCGCCTTCCGAGAGGCGACCTCCCCCGCCGCCTACTACTTCAGCGGAGTCCCCTCGACCGGCCGGCCGGGCACGTTCTACGCGAACACCTACCAGGTCGGGATCCGTCCCCGGTGGGAGATGGAGGCGCTGACCCTCCACGAAGCCGTACCGGGCCACCACCTCCAGATCGCGTTGGCGCAGGAACTCGACCACTTGCCGACGTTCCGGCGCGAGTCGGGGCCGACCGCATTCTGCGAAGGGTGGGGACTGTATGCCGAGAGTCTCGGAGAGGAGCTGGGATGCTACCAGGACCCGTACTCGAAGATGGGCCAATTGACGCTGGACATGTGGCGATCGATCCGGCTCGTAGTCGATACCGGCCTCCACGCGCTCGGCTGGGGCCGGGAGCGGGCGATCCAGTTCTTCCACGAGCATACGGGAATGAGCGATACGGGAATTGCGGTCGAGGTCGACCGGTACATCGTCTGGCCCGGCCAGGCGCTGGCCTACAAGATCGGGCAGTTGAAGTTCCGGGAATTGCGAACGTGGGCGGAGGGACGCCTTGGGGACCGGTTCGACATCCGCGCCTTCCACGACATGCTGCTCGCGGAAGGAGCGCTCCCGCTCCGCGACGTGGAGCAGCGGGCTCACGACTGGGTCGGCAGCCGTTCGGTCGATTGAAGCGAACCGCCTCGCGGGGAAGGCTCGCTTCCATCGCGATCCCATGTACGGAACCCGGGATGCGAAACGTGGAAATCTCTGACCTCAGGGTTTATCCCCTCGACCGGTCCATCTCTCTCCGTGGCGTACCGGACCGCCCTCCCACCCGATCTCAAGGCCGTGGGAGCGGGACCATGGGCGACGTTCCTCCACGGTCCGTGCCGGGAGGTCCTCCACCGGGTCGCCTATGCCTTCGGGGCCGCGACCCATCCGACCCTGTACTGGGTCAGCATTTGCGACGAGGGCCGCGTGCCCGAGATCGAAGACCCGATCCGGTTGGGCTGGGTCAGCGAGGACCGTCACTACGTTCTGTCCACTCCGGACGCGCGCCCGCAGGATGCGGTCGCTAACATGGCCCTCGGAACCATCGTTCGCTCGGACGAGCCGGAGTCCACGCTCTCGGAGATCACCGATTTCATCCGGCTCCCCGGAGTGATCCAGGACGCGGTAAGCCGCTCGGGAATCGACCCTCCCCGACCGGTCCTCGTGGTCGCCGACTCGGACCGGGTCCGGGCGTACTACCCCACCGATGTCGAGGGGGTCCGCCACGTGATCGACCCCTTCCGTCGGAACCAGATGCTCGCGATCTTCACGGCCGTGGGCGCGCCCGGGGCAGGAAGGATGGCCTTCGACTTCGTGTTCAAGGTGCAGGCCCAGAGCCTGGCCACGTGGAAAGCAGGCCAGCTCATCGTCGAGAAGTCCCCGGTGGGGACCGCGTTCCACCGCGGGGAGTCGTATTCATTGGCCCACATTCCGGGGTTGGCGGCGGCGTTCGAGAGTCATCTCCCGAGCGGCGACTGAGTCGGAACGGTCGTGCAGCGTCCTGCGCGCGGCCTTCCCCGGCGCGCCCCGTCGGAAGAGGGCCTGGGCGCAGCGGGAGAAGGAGTCCGCTATACCTTCTCTTCGTAGTCGAAGTAGAGGCGAACGTGGGCGCGGAATTCCGTGACCTTCGCGCCGACCACGGTACCCTCCAGTTCGGCCACCCTAAACGACCGGATGCCCCGAACCGTCTTCGAGGCGGTGCGCACCGCACTCTGTACCGCGCCGGCAAAGCTCTCCGTGTCCGTTCCCACCACGTCGGTTACTCGCTGTACCAAGGGACCCACCGGGGGGGCCCAGCACGTACGGGGTTAAGAATCGCGAGGGCGGGCGAGGGCCGCCCGTTTCGGTTCAGTGGGTAGGCCGCATTGACCGCGCGCGATCGAGGGCGGAGAACACATCCCTCAGGTGGGCATTGCACAGAAAGTACGCGGGCGTACCGGCCGGCGCGGGGGGGAACGATCGCTCTTCCGGAGCATCCCCCGAGCACGGACCGGTCTCGAGGGCGGCACTCGGTCCTTCGATATCCACCAAGGCCCGGCGAAGCTCGCAGGGACCGGTGGGGCGCCCGCGGTTGGGAAGTCGCTCGTCCCGGCCAACGGGTTCACTCGCTTCGGACATCGCCGTGGACTTCGACCTCGTCTTCCCGCACCGAGATCCCCATTCGAGACAGCGAGCCCAAGGTCTCGGTTAAGGTCTCGGTAGCGGGTCGTACGAGAACCAGGTCGATATGCGGGATGGAGACGTGGTTTTCCCAGACGTGAATTCGCTTCATGACCTCTTGGGCCGTCAGAGGCTCTTGAGGTTATGCCGGCAGACGAAGGTCGCCATCGCTCTGCGGGATACTAGCACGTCACTCGCGCCGTTCTCGAGGTGGAGTCCGGATTTCCGAAGCTACGTGGTCGTGGACGCGATTTCCCGGCTCGGGAAGTAGACCGGGAGCTCCCGGCGCGGGGCCCCCGGTGCCTTCGACCTCAACGAGGCGAGTTCGAGCCACCGAAAGTACTCCGCCTGCTCTTCCGGGGCTAGGTCGCACACGGTAGACGACCCAGGCACGTCGGCGATTTAATGGGGACCGCGGGAAAGATGTCGCCCCCGGTCCAGAGGGTGGTGGGTCTCGAACCGGTGGGGTCCCCGGTCGGAACGCGGTTCAAGGAATCGCAGAGGGAACTCTTTCTCGTGGGGGATCCGCGAACGTCCCGCGATCCCGAGATCGTGGTGAGAGGTCCGCGCATGCAATCCCCCTCTTCCAGGAGGGCGCAGCGGGCGAGGGCGTTACCGCTTCTTCTTCTTCGCCTTCGCCTTGCTTGTCTTCTTCGGCATAGCGTTCGTACATAGGTCCACTTCCTACTTGAATTATGGTCTTGCTCGATCCTTCCCCTGTCTCGCGGCCCGCCCCCCGAAAGTCGGCTCGTCGCAGGGGCCGGTGGGAGACATCTCCTCCGTAGGTCGAGATGTCAGCCCCTCGAAAAGTTCGTACACCTCCGTCTTTAAAGGACGCGTCACAGGGGACCCAACACACCGTGACCGGGTCGGAAGCGGGCCTGCGAAGTCTTCCCAAGGCGACCGAGGGATTCTCATGATCGCGCAGTCCTATGCGATCGCGATCTCGTTGTTCACTCTCACCGCGATGCTGGCGGTGCTGGGTGCCCGGGGCCTCCGACGATACTTCCAGACCCGGATGCGGGTCCAACTCATGTGGGGGGGAGGCATCGCTTTCGCGACCGCGGCGATGGGTGTCGAGGGGGTCGTCTACCTCGGCTACGTGTCGGTACCGCTGCTCCAAGCGTACGTGTTCTTCTCGGCAGCGATCGTCGGAGTACTTTCCCTCGGCGCCACGCGGGTGTTGCGCAGCCCGCGCATCGAACGCGCCTACACCTGGTACACGGCCGCGACCTGCGCCGTGGTCGGGGTCTTCAGTTTCGTGACCCCCCTGTCCACCAGCATGGTCAGCAACGGGATCATTGCCGGGGACCCGCCCCTGATGCTCATCGTCCTTTCGACCCTCGTCACCGCACCGGCCACGGTGATTCTGATCACGGCCTCGGTCGTTTCGCTTCGACGGGACCGGCGCTGGCAAACCCTGTTGATGATCGCCGGGGCGGTCGTCCTCGGGGCGGGAGGGACCTTGTACATCGCCTCGTTCCCGGTCGCCCTCTACTACGCCGAGTTCCTCGGGATCGTCTGCCTCTTCCTCGGATTGATCAGCCTCCCGCAAAGCGCCCCCGCCCCGGCGCCCACGGCCGCTCGCGCCACCTCGACGTAGGCTCGAACAACCGCCCCGCCGGTGCGCCGGTTCCTCGGGGTCCCCGACCGACACTTCATCGGGTCGCGTGGCGTGGGTGCGGGGAGGGGTACGTCGTGGACACCCGGCAGACCAAAGGGCGCGCGTCCGCCCCGGTCCTCGTGGCCGGTGCGGCGGGGTACCTGGGTCGAGCCATAGTCCGGTCCCTCGCTGCCGAGGGGTACCCGGTCCGCGGGCTCGTGCGAAAGCCCGCCGGTGCCGAGGTCGTCCTCGCTTCAGGGGGCAAGCCGGTGCTCGGAGACGTCCTCGACCCCGACTCGGTCCGCCGGGCGATGGAAGGGTGCTCCGCCGCGATCCACGTCGCGGCTTCGTATCCGGACTCTCCCGCGGAGGCCGAAAGGGCCCGGCGTATCCGAGTGGACGGGACCCGGAATCTTGCGACCGCGGCCCGGGCCGTCGGCGCCCGACGCCTCGTGGTCGGCTCGGGGTATTGGGTGTACGCCGACCAGACCGGTGCACTCTCGGAGGAATCCACTCTCGATCCACGGGGCGAGTCTCGAACCAACCGTGAGGCCGAGCTCGCCGGGCTTGAGTTCGCCTCGCCCGGGTCCCTCGACGTCATGGTCGTTCGACCCGGCATGGTCTACGGAAATGGGTCCTGGTTCCGGGGCATGGTGGATGCGATCCGGGCCGGATCGTATCGAGTGCCGGGCGAAGGCAAGAACCATTGGTCCCTCGTCGAACTGGACGATACCGCTGCGGCGTTCCGTGCCGTTCTGGAACGGGGGGTCTGCGGCGAGAAGTATCTCGTGGTGGACGACCACCCCATCCCGCTCCAGGCCCTCCTGGAGCTCGTGGCGGGTGAGCTTGGCGTTCCCGTGCCCGCGAACGCGGGGGAGGAGGCACTCCGGCGCGACGTGGGGAACGATGTCGCCCATCACCTGATGGCCAACCGGGCCGGTTCGAACCGACGATTGCGCTCTCTCGGATGGGTTCCCCGCTTTCCGGACTGCCGGACCGGCCTGCCCTTGGTACTGAAGTCGATGTAGAGGGAGGGATCCTCTCCGCAGGATCGCCTCGTTCCACGAGCCGGGGAACCCTCGACTCTCGACCGGTCACGGCGTGGCGGGCGGGTCGGGTGGCGGAGCGCGCGCAGGTTTCGAGCGCGACCGCCGTACCGGCCGTACCGCGGTTTGATGCGATTCGAGACGGTGCAGGGCGAGGGCCTCCTCCGAGCGGAAGATGCGGCCGCAGTCGGCGCACACCGCCTCCACCTCATCGTACTCGACGTACGGCATCCTCACGGCATCCACGACCCGGTTAAATTGGGTTTCGTGCTCAGTTCGGTGTCGTTGGAGGACTCGGCGGGGACGCTCCGCCCGGGTCGGCCACCCGCCCGCGAGCAACCAGTACGTGGGCCTCGAAGTACGCGGCGAGCAGGAGGAAGTAGGAAACGAACAGGTACGAGACGAGGGCCTCGACGGGGGAAATGAACGATGGAACGGAGAGGGTCCGGTTCCGGATGAGACCGAGGATGGTCGGTAGGTCCGAGGCGAGGGAGAGGGTGATGAACGCGGAGATGAACAAGGCCCAGACCACGGCGGCGGCGAGGACCACCTTGCTCGGCACCGTGACGAGGTGGAAGACGAGGTAGGCGTACGTCACGAACGTCCCGAAGAGGAGGGACGCGAGTCCGGCCCCGAACAGCACTTCCGCCCAGAGGGGAGTCCCGATCGAAGGGTACGCCACCAGCAATCCGAGCAGCAGAGCGGTGACCACGCCTCCCAGGAGGCTGAGGGCGAAGATCCGGGTCGCGCTCTGGGCGCGATGAAGATGGACCTCGTTCCACTCGTGGCGACCGATCCAGACGAAGAGGACCCCGATCAAGCTGAGGACCGCCGGAACCACGAACCAGATGTTGGCGCCCGGATGCGCCACTCCGGGGGTCGCGAGGGTATACAGCTCTCCTCCCCCTTCGATGGCAAACCCGATCGAGAGGACGGTGAGGCTGATCCGCAGGTTCGTCGTCACGGCTCTTCGGTACGCCCACCGATGCTACGCGCGGTGGTTCAAACACCTTCTCTCGCACGAGAGAGGGGCAGGAAGAGCGCCCGACCGTCCGCTTAGTACCGCGAACCGTGGGATCGGCGGTAGCGGGACCGGTCGCCGCCGGGGGCGCCGCCCCGGGGTCGGTACTCTCGGCGACCCTGGGTCGGAGAGCGGCCACCGTGGTCGCGTCGATTCCGCTCCGGTCGAGCGCCGGGGGGGTTCTCGACGAGGACCGGAAGGGGGGCGGGGGCGTTGTAGTCCCATCCGGGCATGTTCGCCCGCGGGATCTTCTCCCCCAACAACCGCTCCACGCGAAGCAGATCTTGGGCCTCTTCCGGGGCGACGAGGGTGATGGCATCGCCGCGGCGCTGGGCGCGCGCGGTCCGTCCGACCCGGTGGATGTACGTCCCCGGCTCGTGAGGAACGTCGTAGTTGATGACGTGGGAGACTCCCTCCACATCGACCCCGCGCGCCGCGATGTCGGTCGCGACCAGCACGCGGTGGCTGCCGCTCCGGAACCCTTCGAGGGCGAGGACCCGCTGGTTCTGGCTCTTGTTCCCGTGGATGACGCCGACGGAGATGCCCGCCCGGGCCAGGTCACGAACGAGTCGGTCCGCGCGGCGCTTGGTGCGGACGAAAACGAGCACGCTCGTCATGGTCGCATCGTCGAGGAGGCGGCAGAGCATCGCCGTCTTTTGCGGAGAGGGGGCCGGGACCGCGAGATGCGAGACACCGACGGCGGCCACCGTGTCGGCCGCGACATGGACCATTCGGGGGTCCCGAAGGAAATCCCGCGAGAGTCGCACGACCTCGGGCGGCATCGTGGCCGAGAAGAGCATGGTCTGACGGTTCCGGGGCAGGCGGTCGTGGATCCGCCGGACATCGGGAAGGAAGCCCATGTCGAGCATCCGGTCCGCCTCGTCCAGGACCAGGATCTCGAGGGCGCGGAAGTCGACGTAGCCGCGCTGCATGTGGTCGAGCAGCCGGCCCGGGGTGGCGATGATGATCTCGGCGCCGCTCCGGAGCGCGCGCTCCTGGGGGCCCATCCCCACACCGCCGTACACGGCGGCCCCTCGGAGACCCGTATGCCGACCGAGTTGGTGCAGGAACCCCTCGGCCTGCAAGGCGAGTTCCCGGGTCGGGGTCAGGACGAGCGCGTAGATGCGACCCCGGGGTCGACTCATGAGGCGCTCCAGGATCGGAAGCAGGAAGGCAGCGGTCTTGCCGGTCCCGGTCTGGGCGGTACCGATCAGGTCCCGTCCTCGTACCGCGTCCGGGATCGCGCCCTGCTGGATCGGAGTGGGCTGCGAATACCCCATCTCGCGGATGCCCGCGCGCAGCTGCGCGTTGAGGGGCAGGTCTTCGAATGTCGCCGTGCTCGCCGCTGGGCTTGTCTCTCTACTATCGGGGTCGCTCATGTTCGCTTCGGGCGCCCCGATCTGGGTAGGTCGATGGCGATTCCGTCAACGAGAGGGAGCCGGGCGTGGTTAAAGAAGCCTCGCTTCGCCGTGCGGCGGCCTGTCATTCGTCCCGGGAGGGGTCGACGGCACTCCCCGCGCCCGGTCGCAGGAAACGCCGGCGGACCCGGCCGGGCCGCTTCGGATCCCACGTTTCCACCTCGAACGAGGGTACTTCTAGCTCCATGCCTTGGTCCGCGCGATGGCATCGGGGAGCGGGAGAGCGACCGCCGTGAAATCCCCCGCCCGCGCGGCCGCGCGCCCGCCCGATCACCGGATGTTCCACAACCCCCACCTCGCCCTGGCGACGGGCACGGTCGGCGTCTTCCTGGTCGTGATGGGATTCGCGTCGTCCCTGTTCGTCCTTCCTGACTTCTACCGGGACTATCTGACCGGGTACGACCCCCCCTTCGATGCGATCGCGGGCGTTCTCCTGATCGTCCTCTCCTACCGGATCGAGGAACAGAGCGTCGTGGCGTGGCTCTTCTCGTTGCTGGCTCCCGCGCTCACGATCTTCATCGCCGCCTTCAGTCCCAACGCCTACTCCCTGGCCGCCGCGGCCGCCGCGACCGGTTTGGTCGTCTTCATCTTCCCGTTCCGGGGGGGATTCTACCGGGGGGCGGTCACCGGCCCCGCGTCGACGCAACTGATCGTGGTCGTGGCCGCGCTCCTCTCGCTCCTGTTCGGAATGGCGGGCGCGAAGAAGCTCGGCGACCAGTTCGCGCCTCCGATCCACGGATGGAGCGAGGCGCTGTACTTCACCGTCTCGACGATCTCGACGAATGGGTCGGAGTACTCCCCCCTGAGCGACTCGGCCCGGTCCTTCGTCGTGGTCCTCATCCTCCTCGGCGTGGGAACGTTCTTATCGGCTGTCGTGGTGCTCTTCTTGCCCTTCCTCGAGCGTCGGCTCGAGCGTATCGCGCAACGCCTGCAACGGGCTCAAATGGAAGACATCAGCGACCACGTGATCATCTGTGGGGCCTCGACGACCGCCCGGGCCACGGCCGAGACGTTCCGAGAAGAAGGAGTGCGGTCGGTGATCCTCGCTTCCGATCCCGCGGACGTGGAGCAATTCCGCAACGAAGGATACGTCTCCCATCGGGGCGACTCCTCGTCCGAGGACGACCTCAGGGCGGTGGGAATCGACCGGGCCCGGGCGCTGATCGCGGCCGACGACTCCGACGCCGAGAACCTGTTGACCGTGATCACGGCGCGGGGGATCGACAGCCAGCTACGGATCGTCGCCGTCGCCACGGCTCCGAACAGCCTTTCGAAGCTCCGCAAGGCGGGCGCTAACGAGGCCATCAACGCGTTCGCGGTCGCGGCGAAGCTGGTGAGCTCGGCCGCCCTCGAGGAGCGCGGATCCGCCGGTGTCCACTCGCACACGATCACCCACGGCTGAGGCGACCGGGGGAACCTCCCCCGTCCGTTGTTACTCCAAGGCGGCGACGGCCTCGATCTCGAGGAGGAGCTCGGGGCGGAAGAGCCGGCTTACTTGTACGGCCGTGCTCGCCGGCGGATGGGTCACGTCGATGTGTCGGTTTCGAACGGCCCGGATCTCCGGAAGACCCCGAATGTCGGTAACGAAGATCGACAGTTTCACGACGGACCGGAAGGTCGTCCCCGCGGCCTCGAGCGCGAGCCCGAGGTTCTTGAACGTCTGTTCCGCCTGGCGAGTGTAGTCGCCGGGACCCACGACCGCTCCGGATTCATCGATGGCCACCTGGCCCGAAATGAACACGAGCCCACCGCCGCGGACCCGAGCCACATGAGAGTATCCGACGGGAGGATGCATCGTGGGCGGGTTGAGGAAATCAACCCGGTTCGGTTCGGCCATCGGTCCCGGTCTGTCGCCGGGCTACTTCCCCGTTTCTCCCTGGATGGTAGGTTTCCACACGACCGGCTCCGCCCTTCTCCAGGGGAATAATACATGCCTGTGGGACGACTACGGACAAACGCGAGGGGCTCACACTGACGAGGGTTCCTATCTGGGTCCGGGCCGGGAGCCCGGCGGATGCGCTCTCCTGGGAGCCCTGGCGCAAGAGGTGGGTCGTGGCGTGCCGTGAGCCCCCGGTCCACGGCCGGGCGAACAGGGCGGTCGCGGAACTGGTGGCGGATTGGCTCCACGTCCCTCGGTCGTCGGTTCGTTGGGAGCGGGCGGGCGCATCCCGGGCCAAGCTGCTCGTCGTCGATGGGATGAATGAAGCCGAGATCGAACGGCGACTTCGTGCCCAGATAGCGCGATCCCACCGGGTCTCAACCTAATCCGACTCACGATGGACGGTGGGGTTCCGCTTCCCCTCCACGCAAGGATAAGGGCCGTCGCGTCTTCTCACCAATGTGTCCCGATCCCCGGCTCCCGTCGACCACCCCAAAGGTGGTGAGGCCTCCCCCGGGGGTGGAGTCGGGTCGCCCGGCCGGGCCACCCTGGCGGTCCGGAACGCCCGCATCTACCCTTCTCCGGAGGAGCCCCCGATCCCCCGCGGCACGGTCCTGATCCAGGACGGTCGCATCCTGGCGGTGGGGCCGGATCTCTCGATCCCGGATGAGGCGCAAGTCGTACCGGGAGAAGGCCGGGTCCTTACCGCCGGGTTCTGGAATGCCCATATCCACTTCACGGAGGCCAAATGGCGGAGGCCGGGGAGCCAACACCGCGAGCTCCTCGAGTCGCAGCTCCGCGAGATGCTGACCGGACACGGCTTCACGACCGTCGTGGACACGGGCTCGGACCCTCGAACCAGTTTCCCGATTCGAAGGATAATCGAGTCCGAGCGCCTCCCCGGTCCCGCGATCTACACGTCGGGTCCCGGCATGTTCCCCCCTCGAGGCATTCCGTACTACCTCCGGGCCGATCTCCCGTTCTGGCTTCGTCTCCGGGTCCCCCAACCGTCCACTCCCGCGTCGGCGAGACGCATCGCGAAACGGAACCTCGACCAGGGCGCGGACCTGATCAAGTTGTTCACCGGGTCGTACATCGACCGGGGAGTCGTGAAGAACATGCCCGAGCCCGTCGCCCGGGCGGCCGTCGAGGTCGCGCATGCTCGCGGACGGCTCGTGTACAGCCACGCGTCGAACCTGGAGGGCACTCGCGTGGCGATCCGGGCGGGCGTCGATGTCCTCGCCCATCCGCCGGACTCTACGGAAGGGATTGATGAGTCGATCCTCCACAGCCTGGTGGAACGCCGCATGGCGATGACACCCACCCTGAAGATGTTCTCCGACACGGCGAACGATAGCCCCGCCTACCTGAATCCCATCTACGAGGTGGTCCAGCGATTCCACGCCCTGGGGGGGGACCTGCTGTTCGGAACGGACGTGGGGTACCTGCGCGATTATTCCACGGACGGGGAGTTTCAAGCGTTGGCGCGATGCGGGTTGGACGGGTCGAGCGTCCTGCGGATGTTGACCACCGCGCCCGCCCGCCGGTTCGGGATCGGGGCGGACGAGGCGACCGTACGTCCGGGGCGACGGGGGGACCTGGTCCTCCTGGACGCGGACCCGATCCGTGAGGTCGGCGCGTTCGCGCGGGTCCGCGCGACCATCCGAGGGGGTCGCGTGATCTACCTTCGCTCGTAGGACCGGAGCGGGAGTCTGCGGCATCCCGCCCTAGGCGGTCGGAACTCCCCGTCGTCCCGTGGCGCAGGTTCGCCCGGCTCCTCCCGGCTCGGCCGAACCGGTGGGGTTTTCCCTTCCGGGGGTTGGGTGGTTCGATGTCGATCGGCGCGCCTCCCAAGACGTTCATCTCGGACCTTCGACCGGGGCGCGTCGCTACCTTCGAGGCCACGGTCGCCAAGCTGGAGGCCATCCGTGAGATCGAACCCCGGACGGGGGGTCGCAAGAAGGTGCGGAACGCCCTGCTCAAGGACGGCACGGGAGAGATCTCCCTCGTCCTGTGGGGCGACGAGGTGGAGCTGGTCGCGGAAGGGGACCAGGTCCGTGTGGTCGAAGGTTGGGTCAAGGACTACAACGGCCGGCCCCAGATCTCTCTCGGTCGAACGGGACGGATCGAGAAGGGCTAGCGTAGACCGGTAGCGGCCGTCGGGATCGATCGGTGCGCACCGTATTGCACCCACGTTCGGGCGCTAGCCCAAGGCGAAGGCGAACACCGTGTCCCCACCGGCAACGTACACGATCCCCGGGGCGGCCGACGGGGAGATGAAATGGTCCACCCCTCCCAGGGGGAAGGCGAAGAGTTGCTCGCCCGAGGACAGGCTGAACCCGAGCAGCGTCGCGTTCGAGATGTCCACCGCCCATAGGATGTTGCCGGTCACGATGGGGGAACCCGCATCGAAGTTGGCGGTGTGCCACCCGAGCGAGAACGTGGACGTCGTGGCGTTCACCTCGAAGATACCGTTGGTGCAAGGAACGAACACCGAGGAACCGACGCGTGCGGTCCCGCCGTAGGCGCCGGAGCAGACCGGCGATTCAAAGATCTGGCCGTTGATCCCCCCGAGCTGGGTCCCGGACATGATGTACCCCTCCCCTTCCTTGCCGACCTGGAAGAGGTTCCCGGTCGGCAGGACGGTCGGCGCGAGAGAGCCCACGTCGACGTCGCCGGAGTTCAGCTGGGCCCAGTTCGCTGGAGCGAAGTAGCTCACGACCTGGAGGGAAGGGGAGAGTTCGATGACGGCATCGCCGTAGTCGAACGTCGTGGTCGCCTCACTGTTCCCCGTGGCCACGTAGAGATCCCCGTTCGCTGCGAAGGAGATACCGGCGGTGGCCCAGATCCCGCCCTCGCGACCGGTCGGAACCTGGTAGGAGAGGAGGCCACCGGACCCGGACGTGTTGACCCCGACGACCCAGCCATGATAATCGCCGCAATCCCCGGCGAGGCCCCCGTACGGAATGTAGACGATTCCGTTCTCCAGGGCGAGGGCTCCGCGCTGCTGCTCGACGTGGGGATCCGCCCCGACGGCATCCACAACCGTGTGGGAGACCACGTTGCCGGTTTGGATGTTGAGACCGAAGAGCTCGTGGGTGTCCGTGCTCAGGAACGCCACCGCGTAGAGGACTCCGGTCGCGCCGTCGATCACCGGTGTGCCCGTGATCCCGCTCGGATCGATGTCCCCGCACGGGAGGGTGGATCCCTGGACCGGAGTGCCGAGGTTGGTCCGCCACAGAACACTGCCCGTCGCGGCATTCAGGGCGTACACCGAGTTGTTCTCGGTGGCCAAAAAGAGCGAGTTGCCACAGACGAGGGGTTCCGCAAAGACCTGTCCGTCGAGGCGGACGGATCCGGCCCACGCGGGGGAGGCCGAAGTGATGGCCGAGGACGGTCCGACGCCCGCGCGAGAGTTGTCGCCATGGTACGTGGACCAGTTTCCGTCCACCCCCGTCCCCGTGGCGTCGGCGATGGAGGTGGCCGCGGACGACGTACAGCTCGCCGACGAGGGGCCGGACGAGTGAGCCGTGGGGGAGGTCGGAGTGAGGGCGATGTAGGTCAACGACCCCGCGACCAGAAGAAGGATCGTGAGGATCAGGATTCGGGTTCTCGAGTCCCAGCGAAGGGCTCCCCGTGTCGACCCGTGGAATCGGGGTCGATGGTCCGAATTCATGACTCTCTCCCGCCTTCTAGCGGAAGGAAAACTCTCTTCCGTCTATAAAGAAGCACGAATCTGGGTCGCAGCCGGCCACTACCTGGTGCCGCGGGCAAGGCGATCCCGATCCGTCAATCTTCGAACGAACTTTAACCCCGACCAGATGTCCGTGATGGCACAGACCTTCACGTCCACCAATCCTACCCTCAATCCGATCTCGCGTACCTGGTGCTCATCCAAGTCGGTGAGGACGCCGGAGGTCTTCTTCGGCCACGCGGCCCACACCATGCCGGTCGGCACCAGGCAATCCGCGGCCTGGCGGAGCAACCTTCCCAGCTCCGTCCGCGACAAGGCGAAGATCATGGCGAAATCCAGCGGGTTTCCGAGTTCCGGTATCAGCTCGCATTCGGTCATCGCCGCGCGTAATCTCACATGCAGGTCGGGTGGCTCATTCGAAAGGTAGACCCGGAAACCCGGCCGTATCCCCAGTTTCTTCGGAATGGGGGTTCCCGAATACCCTGCCATGATCCCTCCCGTCCAGAGCCCCGGGGGAAAATGAGATCGCGCCTATGCGTAGACAGCGACCGCGACGACACCCACGGATACCACGAACCCGAGGCTCGCCCAGAAAGCCCACCGCCACAGACCTCGGAGGGCCTGCGCCCCCATCACTCGAGCATCCGATGCGATCTTGCCTACTAGGACGCCCGGGACGATGAGAATGAAGACCATGGCTACCATCAGGGCTAGGACGAGACTCACGAGTTGGGGATCGAAAAGCGGAACCAAGACCGCCGGAATGCTCTCGAGGGCGTAGATCCAGATCGTGCTCTTCGGTGACAGTCCAAACGCCTCGGTGACACCCCACGCACTTCCGAGCGAGATCACGACCAGCGCGAGGAACGCCGCGGCGACGAGACCCGCTCCCATCACGTAGGCCCCGTCGGTGCCGAGACCCGCGGAGAGCGCGGCCGAGAAGCCACTTCGTGTAGTGAGGTCGATGGAACCGCTTAGACCGGCCCCGATCATGACGACCGCGATCATGAGGATTTCGCTGACAATCGCCCCCACGAGGGTCGACTGCCGGGAGACCGAGAGGGTGGTTCGCTTGACCGCCGTCGCGGACGACTGGAAGAACAGCATGAAGGGCATCACGACGGCGCCGGCGGTCGCCGCGAGCAGGAGGAAGAACGGGGGCGCTCCGGAGACTCCCAGGGGAGAGTAGGGGAGCAGCCCTCGATGGAGCACGACGATGGCGAGCGCGATCACGACGCCCGCGGAGATCCCGATGAGGATGCGCTCCACCCAGGCGTAGGGTCCCCTCGCGACCAGGGCGATGTGGGCCACGAACGCGATGGGAAGGGAGACGATCGGCGGGATCCCGAAGACGCTGAGGCCGAGAGCGATGCCCGCGTATTCGGCAACGTAGGTGGCGACATCCCCGATCGCCATCGAGACCGCCGCGGTCGCTGCGACCCGGGGCCGGAAGCCCTGCCGCGCGAGTTCTCCCAGCCCCTTTCCGGTCACCGCACCGAGGCGGCCGGCGGCCTCCTGGATGAAGAAGAGTGGGAGGGTGAGCAGGACCAGGACCCAGATGAAGTCGTACCGGTAGCTCGACCCGGAGGCCAACGCGGTGAGAATGCTGGCCGCGTCCACGTCGGCGATCATCACGAGCCACGCCGGCCCACCGCGCCACCGGCGGGGCGCCCGAAGGTGGCGGGAGAGCGCGGGAAGCGTCAGATTGCGGAGAGTGGGTTCGGAAGTGTCGGAGGGACGCCCGTCCGCTCCCATCTCAGCCCGTCTCGAACGCGGGAGGGCCATAAGAACGTGGAGTGAGCTGCACTCGACAACGGAGATCGGATTCCCGGGAACCCTGGGGTCTAACGGTGCGCCCGGACCGCACCGCGTGCCCTCTTCGTCGGATTCAGTCGGTACTCGAAGAAGAGGGCATCCTTCACCGGGTGAGGCCAGTACTTTCCGGTCGGCCGGAAACCCATCTTCCGGTACGTGGCAATGGCGGCGACCATCGTGGGCAAGGTGTCCAGCACGACCCGTCGGTAGCCCAGTCGTCGAGCCCTCTCCAGGGCGCGACGCGTCAGCCGTCGACCCATGCCGGTTCCCCGATGCGTCGCGCGAACGTAGAGCCGCTTGAACTCGGCCACTCCGCGCCCTTGCCGGCGGAGGGCGGCGCAACCGAATGCAGTCGGGCCCTCGAAGGCAACGAAGAGCGCTCCCCCGGGAGGGGCATAGTCACCGGGGAGGTCGGCGATCTCTCGATCGAAGTACTGCAGACCGCGCCTCAGGATCGCGTCCCCGAACGCCGTGACCTCTCGATGTTCCACCAACCATTCGCGATACTCTCGAAAGAGGGCCCGCGCCACCTCGACCTGATCCGGACTTGTCGCCGAACGAATGGTGATCCGAGGGGCGCCGGAGGAGGGACGCCGCTTCCCCGACATCGCAGCTACGGCCGTCCCGCCGCCCGCGCTACCTGGGTCACTGGTTCTTCTTCCTTTCCTTCGCACGCGTGAGAGCGCGCCGCTCTGAGGCCGTTGGTCGGCGCCCCACGGTGATCCAGATCCCGTCGGGGTCTCGAACACTGGCCATCCACCCGCCGGTGGTCTCGGGCCGGAAGGGAGTGGGTCGGGCACCCTGTCGCAGAAGGCGGGCGTGCACGCGCTCGAGGGTCGATACGGGGGCCACCCCGACGGTGAAATCCAGGTGATCCACCCCATCTCCCACGGAGTACCGAGAACCGAAGAGAGAGCCGCGAGGGTACCAGTTCAATTCGACGAACCGGTGGGAGCGGGGGTCCTCCAGCTGGGCCCACAATCCTCCTCCCCATCCCCGGGTATCTCCGCGGGCCCGAACCTTGAGACCCAGTGCCTTGGTGTAGAATCGTAAGGAACGTTCGAAGTTCGTGACCCGCAGACCCACCTGTTCCATTTTCATCGGCGCGCTCACCGGGGAATCCCGTGAGCCCGAGGTAAACGGTGGCCTAAAGCCCCTTGGACCCGAGCTCAACGGGTAGAGGATCGCCGGCCCGCTTCCGCTTATCAGTCGGGCAGCCTACTCCCCACCGGATCCATCCGCCATGAAGTTCCGAACGATCCGCCAGACCGTCGTCCTGCCCGGAACGCCGCGGGAGGTCTATGACGCGCTGATGACCTCAAAGGGGCATCGCGGCTTCACGAGGGCCGGCGCCCGGATCAGTCCCAAGGTCGGGGGGAAGTTCATGGCGTGGGGCGGGTACATCCACGGAACGAATCTTAAGCTCGTTCCCGGGAAGACCATCATCCAGTCGTGGGTTCCCACCGACAAGACGTGGCCTGAGGGGCACGTGTCGAAAGTTCGGTTCGACCTTTCGGCCAGCCCGCGCGGAACCCGGGTGAGGTTCACCCACTCCGGGGTTCCTGAGGAACACGTGGGACACCTGTCGCCCGGTTGGAAGAAGTCGTACTGGACTCCCCTCCGCAATTATCTCTCCGCCTGATACTCTGCCCTCGTGCTCCTCGCGAGCGGGGGGATGACGTGGCTCCGCGTTCGTCGTCGATCCATCGTTCGTGACGACTCGGTCCGCCGTTCGCGGCCGGTTACAAGGGAGATGGCGAGAAGTCATACACGGGGAGGAATCCCTGACGGTAGGACGCCCGCGGAGCAGTGGGACAAAAATGGCTCAACGATCCTGGGCTACGTCAGGACTGGAGGTCCTTCACAGGTCCGACTTCTCGGACCAGAGGCAGGATCGCCCCGGAGTGTATGTGGTCTGCTTCGGAGCGACCTGGTGTCCGCCCACCCGCCGGTTCATACCCAAGTTGGTGGCGGAGCGAGGGAAGCTTCCCGGAACGTTGGCCATCGCGGATATCACCGATCTCAAGGACCCGTTGTGGGACACGTTCCGCATCAAGATCACGCCCTCGATCGTGGTCTTCCGAGACGGTGTCGTCCAGATGCGAGTGGATGGAAAGCGCATCTTCGGGATCACGGGTTCGGCCCTGACCCGATTGGAACAGGCCCTCCAGGCGTAGTGAGGACCTGGGGTGGGGGTCCGTTCCCGGTTCCGCCGGCGGAACGTAGCCTGTTATGGCGGGCGCGATGTTGCCGGTAGCGACGACCCATGATCTCCGGAGCTCATGTCATCCTGTTTAGCAAGAACGCCGAGGCCGACCGGGACTTCTTCAAGAACGTCCTCAAGTTCCCGCACGTGGACGCCGGTGAGGGCTGGCTGATCTTCGCGCTGCCACCGGCGGAGCTGGCCGTCCACCCGACCGAGGGAAAGGGATCGCACGAACTCTATCTGATGTGTGACGACCTCCGTAGGACCATGGCACGACTCAAGGCGAAGCGAATCAAGTGCACACCCCCCTCGGACCAAGGGTGGGGCACGATTTCCACGGTGACGTTGCCGAGCGGCAGCACGTTGGGTCTGTATCAGCCGAAGCACCCACTGGCCCTTCGATAGAAGGGAAGACCTCCCGACACTCCACGACGGAATTGACGCGGCAGAGACGCGCGAGCGCCGTGGTCAACCTCCGCCGGCGCCGGGGTCCCAAGGACGAAGACGGCCGTGCGAAGGCAACGCCGGCGAGAGCCCGGCGGGTCGCCGGCTTTGGACCAATCAATTCCGTGTTTGAACCAAAACGGGAGTAATCCCACCCTCCTCTGGGCCATCGATGTCCTCGAGCTCGCACCCTGGAATCGCTCGCGCGGTCCAATTCGACCGGCCGGCGGTTCCCCAGCCGACGTGCCATGAACTAGGTCGGTGGGGAGGGGGCACGTGACGGGGACCTGGTCGGTAGCCGGACCCGCCGAGGGAACGTGGCCCCGGAATCTGGCAGCTGGTATCGTGGCCCACAACGAGGAACACCACTTGGGGCCCGCCGTGCGATCCCTCCTGGAACAGGAGCTCCCCGACGGAGTCTCATGGGGAGAGGTCTGGGTCGTGGCGAGCGGGTGCACGGATGGGACCGTCGGAGTCGCCCAAGCCCTCGCCCGGGAGGATCCGCGGGTCCGTCTCGTGGTCGAGCTGGATCGAGGTGGAAAGGCGCGAGCCCTCGGCGAGGTATTCCGCCGTGCCACCGGGGATGCCCTTGTCCTGCTCAACTCCGACGCGAAGGCCGAACCCCTCGCGGTCGATCAGCTGGTTCGCACCGCCGCGGGCAAAGCCGCCCCCTATGCCGTGATGGCGCGTCCGGTGGTCCCCACGGCGGCGACCGGCCGCTGGGCGCACACGATGCGGTGGATGTGGGACCTTCACCATAAGATCCACGCCGAGTCCCTGGCCGAGGGACAGGGGAGCCACCTCTCCGATGAACTGTTGATGCTCAGTTTGGCCAGCACCCCCCAGATTCCCGAGGGCGTCATCAACGATGGTGCCTACCTGGCCGTGTGGCTTTCTCAGCACGAGGGCGGCCGATGGTACTGTCCCGCCGCGCGCGTCCGGATCCAGATCCCTGACACGGTGCGGGACTACCTTTACCAGCGCCGCCGGATCCATGTCGGGAACGGACAGATCGCTTCGATTCTCGGGGTCGCCCCATCGAGCGTGCCCCGGCAATTCCTCGATAGGCCCGGCGAGACGGTGCGAATCCTCCGGCGGATGATCGCCCGGGAGGACGGGTTAGCCCACTTCGCGCGGATCGCGGTGTGGGAGCTCGCCGCGCACGCCCTGGCCATCTGGGACCGCCTCCCACCCCGAGCGGACCACGTTCACTGGCATCGGATCCGCACGCCCTCGGCCATCGTGATGGGAGAGGCCCCGGGTCCGACAGGATCTGTTGCGGCCTCGTCCAAGGTCCCCACTGCTGAGGATCGCGTCGCCTCTCTTCTCACGGTCGCCGGCACGTTCGGGACGGGAGTTCCGCTCGGCCAGTTGCGGGAGCTCCTGCCGTCCAGCGGACCCGAGAGCGTCGAAGCGCTCCGGTCCTGGCTTGAGGAGCGGCCCGGCCTGGCGCGCTTGGACGGACAGCGGGCGTTCGCTCCGACGGCTGTCGTTACGCCGGCCGCCGACCGAATGGAACGCGCCCGGCAGTACCGGAAGCGGGCCGAGGCGCTGTGGGACGGACCTCTTTCGTTCGCCCAGGACCTCGTTCGGTGCGGGGGGATCACGGGCTCGGTCGCCTTTGGCGAACCGCGGCCGGGAGACGACCTCGACCTGTTCGTCGTTACCCGCTCCGGTTCCCTCTGGTGGTTCCTGGCTCGGTCGTACCTCGCTTTGCTTCTCGCACGGCGACGCGACCCCACCCTGCGCGAGCCGACCCCGTGCTTGAATTACGTCCTGGAGGACGGGCCGGTCACGGCGGAGTTCGCCCGCCACCGCGACCTCCTCTTCGCTCGAGAGGCGCTCACGGTGCAAATGCTCCGGGGCGACGACTACTACCGTGGGCTCGTCGCATCCGCTCCCTGGATGCGCTCCGAGCTGCCCCGACTCTACGGTGCCCGCAGCGGCGCGCCGGGAGCTATCGCCCCACTGCGGGCCTCCCTGAAGGTCCAGCTTCTCAACCTCGTGGTCTTTCCGTTCCTCGCCGGTTATCTGCAGCTCGCCGGTCTCGCGCGGAACTCGAAACTTCGGCACCGAGGCATGCCCGAACGCGGATTCCGCACCGAGACCTCCCGACGTCGGCTCGTGTTCTCCTCCCGACGATTCGAACGGCTGCGAGAGCAGTACGCGACCCCCGCGGCCGCCCCGGCAGTCCGAGAGACGGTGGTGGGCACCCCGGGGAGCCTCGTGGGCCCATGAGCGAGATCCGGCCGGATCCGTTTCCCGTTCACGTCGGGCCGAGGGAGGAGTTCGAGCAGATCGTGCGTTCCGCCGGGTTCGAACCCCGAACGAAGATGGTCTCGGGATTCGAGGAATATCACCTGATGAAGCAGGTACCAACGCGATGGTTCGTTCGGCACCGCACCTCGTTCGGACGCGCCCCAGGATTCCCGATGCCCTTTGCTGCCCTGGCGTCGCCCCGGGGAGCCATGAAACCGCTTCCGGCGCGCGACGGGATCCTGGCCTATCCGGTGTGCCGAGAGCCGATGGAACGGGGGTTGGAGGAAGAGAGCGTGGTCGGCCCCCGATGCTCCTTCCGGGGACGCCGGCGGGACGGGGTGCTCGACCTTCGGTATGTGCCCGACGGGGTTATCCGATGGAAACAAGGAGACACGCCCCACTAGCCGTTGATTGCCACCGGGTCGCTCCCCCCAACGGCCCTGCCTTCTCCCTAAAGGACGGCGGGTTTTGACCTCCCTCGCGATGTGGGGGTCGTTGCTCGCATGAGTGCGGGTGTGGATCACCCGACCCCGGGGCCTTCGGAACCGGCCCCCTCGGGATGGCTCCGTCGTGTTTCCCCGACCACCTGGTTGCTCGTCGCCGTCACGATCTATTTCGTGGTTTCAATCACACTCTCCTGGCTGAGATCCGTCGAGCTTCAGACGACCACCTGGGACGAAGGCATCTACCAACAAGCGCTCTGGTCTGCGGCCCACGGACGTAACTTCTTCGAGACCGCGGATCTCGAGACCGGGGGCTACAGGTCGCTTCTGCAGGTCCACACCGTCTTCCTGCTCTACCTGCTGGCACCCCTCTACGCCGCCCTGCCGTACGAAGCGACGCTATTCGTGGTTCAGTCCCTCGTCGTGGCCGCGGCCGCGATCCCGCTTTACCTTCTCACTCGGGACCTCACCCGCTCCTCCTGGCTCGGACTCGTTTCCGCCGTCGCGTACCTGGTCTGGACCCCCACGCTCTCGTCCAACCTGTACGACTTCCATGCCGAATCGTTCCTCCCGCTCGAGCTGATCGTCGTCGTCCTGCTATGGGAGAGGGGGCGTTACCTCGCGGGAGGAGTCGCCGTTGCGATCTCGTTCGCGACGCTCGAACTCGCTCCGGTCCTGCTCTTCTTCGTCGGGCTCTTCTTCCTGCTTCCGTCCCGAGAGACCTGGCAACGCTGGAGAAACCGTTCGGGGGGTCGGTTCCCCTGGACGACGTGGGTCCACGACCTGCGGCCAGCGCTGTCCTCTCCCCGGGTCCGAGCTTCGCTCGCCCTCGTCGGAGGGTGCGTGGCCGTCTATTTCCTCCTGGTCTATCTTCGTCTCGATGTTCTGAACCCCTCGCTGGGGGTCACTCCTCTCCCGAATGCGCCGACCGGCTACGTGATCGGAGGGACGCCGTCCGCTCTCGGGCTCTCCTTCTCGAACGTTCCGATCGGGTTCTACTACAAGATCACCTACTGGGTCGTGATCGCCGCCCTGCTCGGGTTCGTGCCGCTCCTATCACCTCGAGCCCTGCTCCTGAGCGTCCCCTGGTTCGGTTTCACGATGTTGAGCTCGAACCTGAACTACGTCACCCTCGGTTTCCAGTACGGATTCATCGCCGGAGGCCCCCTGCTGGTCGCCTTTGCCTATGGCCTGCCGCGCGCCGTCGTCCTCCTGGAGTCCCTGAGCGCGACCCTCCCCCGCCTTGCGAACGTGAGTTCCCTGGTTCCCCCTTCTCCCCGTGCTGCCGCCCGAGCCGGGCGACCCCGTGGCCTGTTCGTCGCAGGCTTCGTGGTCTTCCTGGCCGTGAACCTCGCCCTCTCACCGGTCGACCCGCTCCTCCAGAACCAGGGGCTCGGTTCCGCCTACCGGGTCTCCTACTCGCCACCCGCCGGGTTCGAGAACGTGGAACAACTCGCGGCCCTGGTCCCCTCGGGAGCGACCGTGATCGCGAGCGATAACCTGTTTCCGCTGGTCGCGAACGACGAGAACGCCTACACACTTTCTTGGGTCCAGGACAACTTCCTCGCCCTACCCTTCAATTCCACCCACTTACCCCAATACATGCTGCTCGCGGAGAACCGGACCTACGCGGTCCCCGCGTGGTTGACCACCGAGCTCTACGCACCCTCCGCATTCGGGGTCCGAGCGGTCGTGTGGTCCTCGATCGCGGGAGCCGTGTTACTCTTCGAATCTGGGTACACCGGCCCACTGACCACCTACGGAACCGGGCCGAGCGTGCCGTTCTCGGTCAGTGGGGCCTCCCTCGTCGACGCCGAGGCCGGCTACGCCACCACGGTCCCCGGCTCTCCTGGGGCCCCGGTGGCCGCCAGCGTTCCCGGGGCGCTGGGAACGCTCTTCTACGGGCCCTCGGCGACCCTGCCCACGGGAACCTTCACGATCACCCTTCTGGTCAACGCCTCGGCCATTCCCGGCGAACCTCCACCCGCGGCCTCGGAACCGACCCTCTGGATCGGAGCGAGCGCGTACGCGCAGGCCCCCTACTTCGGCTGGAGCCTGCCGTTCTCCGCCTTCTCGCCGGACGGTTGGACGGCGGTGACGTTCAACGTCTCGTTCCCCGGGCCGACGGTCCAGTTCTCGGTGCAGGGAGTGGTCCTGGGTACGAACGTGCAAGCTTTCCTCGAAACACTCGAGGTCGTCCCGGCCCGAGGGGCGGGTGGGTGAGTTGCCGGCCCGCCCGGGGTGGCGACCGTCAACCCCGCTTGACGGCTGGTAGATAACCCTGGAAATCTTGGCGTCCCTAGGAGGGTCTTCCTCATGACCACCCCTCCGTCCGGTTCCCCGGTTTCGCCGACTCCCACTCCCTCGACGACCGAGGCGCCGGCTCCTACCCCTGTGCACCCCGAGCCCGGTGGCTCGTCTAAGACGATGTTGGGCGGGATCGGCGTCGTCGTGGTCATCATCCTGGTCGTGGTCGCCCTCCTCTTGGCCGGTTTGATCCCGGGGTTCCACCTCGGAGGCAGTAGCACCAGTTCGTCCGGCCTCACGACCGAACAATCGGCCTCGTCGACCGCCACTAGCTTTGCGAACGGAATCACGGGAGCTCCCTGGTCCCTCAAGTTTGCGTCGGGGATGGACTCCACCACGGGTTGGACTAACAACGTCAGCACCTACAGCAATTCTTCGTGCCCTCTTCACGGGTCGACCATTTCCAAGGTCAACTATCCGAGCTATACCGGAAGCTACTCCACCGGTCTGGCCCACGTCTGGTTGTTCGTATTCACCTCCACCGGCGGGGCCCAGCTGATCCTTGTGGTCCAGAACGGGAGCGCCGTGGAGGCGGGTCAAACCATAGGACCCGGGTGCGTACCGGGTGGTCTCGCAACGCTTACCGGTAGCCTCGTGGACAGCTCGGCGGCCGCCCAGGCGGCGGTGGCGACCCCGAACGGTTCGAAGTACGTCTCCGAAGTGGCCGAATCGAACGCTTCCTACTTCCTGGAGCACGCGCTGATCGGGACCTTGGCATCGACCGTACCGGTCTGGCTGATCTATTTCAACGGCTGTTCCGGCCGGAACTCCTCGAGCTACGGCGCAGAGGTCTACGCCACCAACGGGACGGTCCTGTCCTCGAGGTACTTCGCCGGCGCACCCTCTTCGTCCTGCGGTAAGCTGTTGCCGCCGATCGGTAGCGCGCTCGCCCTAGGCAACGCTCACGGCATGTCGTGTCCCACAGGGTCCGGGGTCCTGCCTGGTGACACAGGTGGGTGTACCGCGGGCGATTGGTCATACACGGTGACGGTCGAGAGCTCCACCGTGGCATTGGACGATTTCGAACTCAAGGTAGCCGGGCCCACGGGGGCGGCATTCACGGCCACGGGCTCCGCATCGTTCACGGTCCTCAATGTCACCGGTGACGTCATCGCGAGCTATGTGGTCGGCGCCGGCTCCTTCTCGATGACCTCCACTTGGCATACCTACTCGACCGGCGAATCGGACGCAAGTCCATTGACCGCAACGGACACCGTGATCGTCGATATGGGTCAAACCAGCCCGACCACTGGCCAAAACCTTGCGCTGGTTGAGATCGGGGTGACCGCCTACTCGGGCACAGCCAGCGTGGGTATCCCGTAATCACATCGACTGCAGGATGCCTTCCGGAACCCGAAAGTTTTGTAATCTAGTCGGGTCTCGTTTCGGCTCACCAGCTGCGAAGGGCTTGGGCCACTTGCTTTCGGGCGGCCTTGGTTTGATGGCCCGGGCCCGTGCGAGTGTAAACGGTGCACGCACACGCGCGGCACTTGCCGTCTTCCAGGTGCAGTCGCCGCTGGTGCAGGCAGCCGGGGGTCTCGCACTCGGTAGTCATGTACTCCGTACCCTGTATCGACCCTAGCACCTATAGAAGAACACGCCTCCTCGGACGGAGGGCCGAAGAGGAGTCGTTCCGAGGGGATTGTTCCCGGAGAGTGGGCGCAACGACCCTCGCACCCCGGCACTCCTACCGAAATCTAGCTCCCCTTGTCCGGGTCCGTCCGCGAGTTCCCTAGTTCGGGTCGGATCCGCTCCGAGTGGGGGCTCGCAGGTAGTAGCCTGCTGCCCGGTCTGCCGTGATATGGCCCGCCCAGGCCAGTAGCGGCCACTCGATCTGCCCGGCGAGGAAGCTCCAAGCAACGAAGGCGATCCCCCAGACGAGAAGGTTGTGGGTGGAGTTGTAGAGGGTCGGTCCCCAAGAAGGCCAGTCCCGGGAGCCCTTCACCGCCATGCCGATCGGAACGAAGGCGGCGAGATCGGGCCAGATCGCCCAGAACACCACGAGGAGCAGGCTGGTCCAGGGCAGGTCCCCGAGGACTAGGTCACGCCATCCGAAGAGGAGGATCAGGATGGCGACCGTGGCCGCCCCATATTCCGCACGATAGACCCACGAACTGAGACGCAGGAACCCGGGACCCCACGGTGGGGGCGCGACATCCTCGCTCTGCACCGGCCGTTCGAAAAGCGGGATCGGGATAATCGTTCCGATAGCTGGACCCGTCGATTTCCGCTGCCCTCCAGATGGCCCCGGCCGTAGACAGATATTTGTAAGCCGTCCCGCGAGCTCTATACAGCGATGGCACGAAGTGGCTCGAGCGACCCGCGCGATCCCCCGCGCCGATCCGACGGGGTCTGGAAGCGACATTTGGGGATCATCACGGCCGTCCTGGTCGTCCTCCTAGTAGGAGGCGCCGTCATCGCGTACATCCTGCTGGAACCGAGACCGGTCAATGTCACGGGGGTCCGATACCAGTTCACGGGCACGGATGCGCCCAACTGCGGCTGGTCGAACCTGACCGGTGCCGGGGCCACGGGTCTCAGCAATGGGAAGATCAAGGTCTCCATTTCTCTCACGACCCCCTCCAGCTCGGGACCCTGCCAGATCGCCGGCGTGGATTCCGTCACGGGAGGGTTTTCCGTGGAGAATTTCACCGCCCCGGCCAAGATGGGCGGGGGAGTGGGGGGGATTCTGACGGTAACCCTAGGCAATCCTCCGGGGGGATACTCCGGGGTACTGACCCTTCAAGTGATCGTGAAGCTGCCGGGCGGGACTTCGCCCTGATTCGCGTCGAATTGTGCCGCCTCCGGGAATGACGGAGTCCGACTCGGGTCGATTCCGGGGCTCGGCCCCGACGGAACTGACGTCCCCCAATCCCAGGAGGGCTGGGGCGGTGGAAATGGTCGGGAGAGCATGTAATACAATCTCGAACTCCTCTAGCTGCCTGGAGTGCGGACCAACCGGCTCAGGGAGGTCGGGGGGGAGAATGGATCGACTGGACATCCGCATTCTGCAAGAGCTGACTCAGGCCAAGACCGTTTGGCCCGCCACCCCCGCCTCCGGGCCTCGTACAGAGAGATCGCCCGAAAACTCGGGGTTTCACCGGGCACGATCCGGAATCGAATCGGACAGATGGTCGGCTCCGGCTTTGTTCGGGCGGAGAACAGCTCTCCGAAACCCCTCCGTTGGGTCGGTCACCGCGCACGAGCCGCGTTGAATCGGGTCGCCCATCCCCTCGTCGCGGAGGGTCGATGTCCCTCCAGGATCCAAGCAGGCGCGATCCCGTGGGCTGCTCCTCTCGCCTCGCAAGGTCCTCGGCGCCCGCATCGGACTGCGCGGATCAGATGCGCTCGATCTCCTCGATAAGGACGCTCAGGGGGCGCCGATAGCCGGCTGAAAACAGGCCCGGAACCCCGCGCGGGGCTCCCTGCACGCATTCGGCCTTGACCACCGAGATCCCGCCGGGATCTTGGTCTTCGAGCCGGAACAGGTAGTCGACCGCGGGAGCGTTTTGTCGTTGGGGAGCGGTCGAGATCGTGAAAATGATGGTCGCCGCTTTCGAGTTGATGGCTTCCACGAACGGGCGGACCCCGCCGACCTTCGCCGTATACAACTTGGCGGCCCGATCCGAATTGGCGGTCACGACCGCTTTCGTCGAGTCGAAACTGCTCCGGCCCTCGAGAAGATGTCGCCCCAGGATCGGCAGCCGCATGAAATCCGCGAGAGTACGAATCCGATCATCCGGAGCAATATCGTCTCGGACGAACCAACTGGCCATGTTCCCGAGATCGGTGTCGGGGGTGAGGTCGGAAGGGTCCAGAAAGAAGCAATGGTCCGGGGGCACCCGATCGATGACCGCGTACTCCGCAGGGTCGTGCGCCGCTTGGGGATTCTCGACCTGGAGCCAGTACAGGTCCGGGTCGATCCGATGGGCGATCGCCCAGGCCAGTCGAGAGCGGTCCGCAGCGGTGGCGCCCCAGATAGCGAACGACGCCGGCGCTTTCCAATCCTGAGAGTAGGATCGTGGTTTGGTCGGAATGGTACTTTCTCCAGAGGGGAGGCAGGTTGGCGGGTCCCCCGGGGCCCGGTGGGCAGGAGAAGTCATACATCGACTTCCCGGGGTATAAAGTCACGACCCTGCCCTCGGAGGGAAATGCATCGTCGCCGCCCCCGTTCAAGCGAGAGGGGGAGTCCCTCGACGAGCGGCCCTCGTAAGAGTCGGACGGGTAGTCGAAAGACCCGTGAGGGCGAGTTGGGCGGCCCCCGAGTCGCGGACTGGGCCCGAGGAGGCGACAGCGCTTCTTTAAATACCGATATATATAGTATAAATAACGACATGACGCGCATCCGAATCGAGAACGTGGTGGCCTCGACTTCGCTGGGTGATGAGCTCGACTTGCAGTCCATCGCGTTCCAACTCAACGGTGCGGAATACGAGCCCGAACAGTTCCCGGGTCTGATTTATCGTCTAAAGCAACCCAAGACCGCCATCCTGCTGTTCCGCTCCGGCAAGGTCGTTTGCACGGGCGGAAAGAGCATGCTGGACGTGGAAAAGTCGATTCACACGGTCGCATCCGAGATCAAGAAGATGGGTCAGAAGATCACGATGCACCCGAAGATCGAGGTCCAGAACATCGTCGCGACGTCGGACCTCGGCTGCGAGATCAACCTGAACTCGATTGCGGTCACCCTGGGACTGGACCGCGTTGAGTACGAGCCCGAGCAGTTCCCCGGACTCGTTCTCCGGATGGAGACCCCCCGAGTTGTACTACTCCTGTTCGGCAGCGGGAAGATGGTCTGCACGGGTGCTCGTCGTCCCTCCGACATCCAGCTCGCCGTCGAGAAAGTGATCGAGGAGCTGGAAGGTGCGGGCCTCCTTTCCGGTGAGCGCAGCAATCCGGACTCGGCCCCGCCCCCGGCACCGGGAAAGCCCAAGTCCACCGCCCCGCGTCGCGCGCCGCAGTGGAAGGATTCCTCCCCGACGTTTGGGGCCTCCCCGTCGTCGGACGCGTAACCCCGATCATCGAACGGACCCCCCTCGCCGGCGGGCCACCGGGGGTAGCTCAGATGCGGCTTCGTGTCCGGTCGAACACGGTCCTCGTCCGGCGAGCCGGATCGTGATGCACGGTCGATCGACGGGGGTCGTCTCATGAGCGATCGACCGAAACTCATCGTTTTTTCGGGGTTACCCGGAGTGGGCAAGTCGACCTTGGCAGAGAGGGTCGCCCGGAAATTTCAGGCAGTCTGGTTGCGCGTCGATGTTCTGGAAGCCTCGATGCTGCAGGCCGGTCTCCCTCACTCCTTCGAAACGGGGTTGGCCGCTTACTTGGGGTGTCATGATGTCGCCCGAGAGCAGCTCCGCCTCGGTCGAAATGTCGTCGTGGACGCCGTCAACGGAGTAGAACCGCCCCGACGCATGTGGCGGGAACTCTCGGACGAATCGCCCGCCGACCGATCCACGATCCATGTGATCTGTTCGGACCTCGCAGAGCATCGCCGGCGAGTTGAATCGCGGGCGCCTCCGACGCCCCCCCTTCCTGCCCCCACGTGGGAAGAAACGGCGCACCGGGAGTTCGAGCCTTGGACCGAGCCAGTACTCGTCGTCGACACTACTCGTCCCATAGAGGAGATCGTGAACCAAATCGGGGAGTATGTGCGGCACGGATCGCGCCCCGCCTAACCCGGGCGCGTGGACCGGCCCGGTCGGAGGCTCGGCCCCTGGGTCGCCATTCCACCGGTAGGACTTGAGCGGCGAGCTCTCGGCCCGGGCCGAGACTCGGACCCAGCCACGGAGGGCAGGTCGCTTGGCCTTTTGGGGTTTAGGAGAGTACCACCGCTTCCTCCGGTGTTATCGCTTCCGAACCTGGGTGCAAGATTGACTCGTTGGTGTCGGCTCACTCCTTGGCCGATGATAGAAGGCCGACGTGCGCGCTTACGGGGTAACCGTCCGCTTCGCCTTCGCTTCCAGGGCGGCAATCTCCCTGAGGACGTAGGGCCGGAGGGCCGTGAGTTGGTTGATCAGTCCCTCCACGAGTTCGACGCGGGCGAAACGCACCCCGTCCCACCCGGCGACCTCCTTGGCCAGGTCGCCGGCCAACGTGACGTTGGGGAGGATCAGGCGGTAGATGTCGAACTCGTCCCAGACCCCCGCGAAGATTAACCAATCGTCGAGGCGCTGAAGGGCGCGGGTTCGTACTTCGGGCGACTCGGGTGAATACGAGATGAGGAGTTCGGTCGTCACTCCACCGGAGAGGGCGCGTAACTCGAGGAGGGGAAAAGTGAACATGGCTCCGGAGCCCGTCAATCTTCGGATGCGTCGCTTCAGGGTCCGCGTCGAGACCTGAAGTTCGTGGGCGAGCTGAAGGTACGAGCGGACGGTCCCGCTCATGAGTCGGCTGACCAGCCGCCACTCCGCTAGGGTGAGCCCACTTGAGGGGGTCGGTTGGCGAACATGGCTGAACATCCCCGGCGCGGCGTGCGCGACTCGCTCGAACCGGTCGAGGAGCGCCCGGAGGTTCGTGCTCGGTTCGTAGACGAACCCAATCCCCAGCAGGTTCCCGCGCAAGTTCTCGAGGAACACGACCCCCGGGAGCGCACCCAATCGGCGGAGGACGTCCTCCTTCCGAACCCCAGCACCGATCTCGATCGCATGCGACCCGGACTCAAGCCCCAGGAGCGTAGGGTTCGGGTAAACGGACGTGCCGTTGAGGAATCCCGTTCGGGCCATCTCTCGGATCCGATTCCGAACCGTCCCCGGGGAGACCCGGAGTTTCTGGGCGATCTCCCGATAGGAAGAGAAGAGCCCGGGTCGGCCGGGCCAGACGGTGTAGGCTTGGTTCAGTTCCCGGAGTATCCGGATATCGAGCTGGTCCATGCTACGTCCGACCTCCACGTGCCGGGTCCTGGTGCCGGGTGCCGTGCCTAACCTTTGGGGAGTAGTAAAGGTAGGTCTTGGCCAGCCTTCGATGAAGACTTCCGGAGGACTCCTGGTTGCCCCTAGCAAGCTGCCCCCGGACGGGCGGTTTCTTCGCCGTGCCGGGCTTCCTCCCATCCACGCGGGCAATCACTCGTTCGCGATCCCACCCCGAGTCTCCCCCTGCCCCATAGGTCGAGAGGTTGGCACTTTTGGTCAATCCGGTTGACCCAACCCCTATCCCAGATATACCCGTGGGTCGAAATCAAGCCGGACGGAGGCGGAATCGTTTGGTCGAAGGGGAGAAGGCCGAGAGTGGCCGACCGATCGCCATGCCGGCGCCTCTTACATTCCACTCCGAACAGACACGTGTGACCGTACGCCTCGACGTACGAACCCCGCAGCCGGTGCCGACCGGGGCTCCGACCCGGTCCACTGGACCACATCGCCTCGCCTTCCGAAGCGCAACGGTTGCTCGATTATCCCGGCGACGCACGGGCGCCCTGGGGGCCGCGGCCATCTCGATCTTTGTGATTTTCATTCTCCTGGGCGAAGGGATACCGATCAACGGGTTGGCTTCCTCGTCACCCCCCCCGCCCGTCGCCCCGACCCACCCCTTCGCGAAGTCCGCGCCGGTGGCGAAGGTCCATTCCGCGACGCCCCGAGGTCCCTCCCGGAGCTTGTGCCTCCTGGAGGCGCTCACTCTCCCCGGCTGTCCCAAGATTCAGGGTCCCAACCCTTCCGCTGGAATTGAGGCGACGAGTTCACCCTCCGGCTGGAGCAATGTGACCCCGAACCCCCTCCCGAGCAGCTACCCCCAGCAACGGTTCGAAGCGGCGATGACGTACGATCCGGCGCTCAGCGGGGACCTTCTGTTCGGCGGGGTCGTCGCCTCCCCAAGCTACGAGGTGACCGACGACACGTGGTTGTACAGTGGGGGGGTTTGGACACAGCTCATCAACGCCTCGGCCTGCGGAGCCACCCTGTGCCCTCCGGCTCGGGCGCTCGCGATGATGGCGTACGACCCTACGGATCACCAAGTGCTCTTGTTTGGAGGGGTCCCGGAGTATGGTGTATCGGGAGTCGCCCTCGGAGACACGTGGGCGTACTCGAACGGGGCTTGGGTCAACCTGACCGCGACGATCACCGGAGCCCCGTCCCCCCGGCTGGACGGGGCGATGGTGTTCGACACGGCCGACAACCTCGACCTCCTGTTCGGGGGACAGAACGCGGCGGGGAACACCTTGGGCGATACCTGGGTCTTCGCGCACGACACTTGGACCAACGTCACGGCGGGCCTCACGACAGCGCCCGACCCTCGAGCGGGCGCGTCGATCGCCGACTCGCCGAACGGATACATCCTCCTCTTCGGGGGGGAGGACAACGGCAACCTCTCGGGCAACGGCTGCTATGCGGGGGGACCCTACATGGGCTGGTGGTTCGAGAACGGACATTGGGCCCCAATGTTGTACAGTCCCGGGTGCATCCCCCGCCCCGAGGGACCGGCCGGGGCCCTCGCCGCCAGCCCGGCCGTCACCTACGGTTTTCCTTGCGGTCGGACGGACGCGGCCCTCGCTTGGAGTCCGGGCAACCACTTGTTCGTCCTCTTTGGCGGGTTTGGCGCTACCGGGGCCGGCTGCAATTCGGTATTCTACTCCTACCTCAACGACACCTGGTTCGACCCGACCGCCTCGGGAGGAATGTTCACCTGGCTGAACACCAGCGCGGTCGGCGCTCCTCCGGCGCGGGACGCCATGGGATACGTTAGCGACGACTCTGCCGGCTTCTTCCTGGTCTTCGGCGGATACGTTGGCAGCGGCGCGGCCAATGACGTCTGGCGATTCTATCTTCCCTTGAGCGCCCGCTTCAACGGGCCCGCGACCATTCAGGTCAACCAGATCAACTTCGACCAGTTCCAGATGGCCGCCTACGGCGGGACGGGGGATCTGATCTACCAGTTCCACACGCAGGAACTGAAGGCGGGGGACACTCGGGAGCTGGCCGGTACCGGATGCGACCCGTTCTTCGGCAACTCGAGCTACCCCGTCCCTTCGGGCGGGGTGGCGCTCATCGACTGCTCTCCAGCCGCCAGCAGCTACAACTACTTCCGGATCACCGCCACGGTGACGGACATCGGCAACATCACCCACCCCTTCATTACGTCGAACTGGACCGTCGAGGTCATTCCGCAGGAGAAGTTGAAGGTCTGGTCCCAGTACGGGCCGGACTTCTACGAGGGGTTCTCGATCAACAACATCTTCGTCCTCTACGCCGAGCTCGATAACGCGGCTCCCGACAGCATCTCGGGGAACATGGGGGGGTACAACGTATTCTTCACCGCGACCACCAACAACTCGGACGGGCTCTGGTTCAACTCCTCGGCCGTGGACATGGACGTGGTCTATCCCGGCGATTCCCTCGTGGTGACCGCGACGTGGTCCGATTGGACGGAGAACGTCACTCTCCCCATCAAGTGCATCGACACCCCGCCCTGGCTGCAGATCGCCGTCCAGTTGGGGTCGCTCGCGACCAACGGGAACCTGTTCAAGTCCTCCGGGACCGGACCCTGGAACCTGACGTACTCGGTCACGGAGAAGGTCACCCTCAATTTCAACTCGCTGTTCAACTTCTCGATCCCGATCCCGCTCGTCAGCGGGAACTACTCCCTGATTCCCTCCGTCACCCTCACCTACAGCGAGACCTCGTCCGGGGTGATCACGCTCGGCGGGGAGTTCTCGCTCTCCCCGCCCAGCGTCAACCTCGGTATCGTCAGTCTCAAGCTGACCGCGGCCCTCACGGTCACTGGCAAGTTCTCGGTCTCGACCGACCCGAACGGAAGCTTGAACCCGGTCTGGGTCAGCGCGTCCGTCGGATTGTCCCTAACGGCCACCGTCAATGCCAGCATTCCCCTGTACGGGTTCGATATCCTCGGGGTCAAGGTCGGGTTCACGCTCGACATCAGCATCGCCCCCTCCATCGCCCTCGACCTCCTGCTCCTCCCCTCGACCAACGCGTCCCAGGACTTCATCCCCGGCCTCGGCCTGATGCTCTCGGGCCTGCTCGGTGTGTTCACCTTGCCTCTCTCGATCGCGATCGCGTTCAGCATCGCGATCGCCTCCGTGTCCATCGGCGGGACGGCCTCCATCGCGCTGAACTTCCAGATCGAGCCCCCGCCCTTCGCTCTCTCCGGGGGCTGGCTGAACGCGTCGTTCTTCGTCGCGGCTTCCTTCCTGTTCTTCAGTACCATGTGGACCTTCTGGATGGGCTCCTTCCCATTCGGCCAGGGACAGGAACCGGCGCGCCGCCTCGGGGTTCCAGTACCCGCCCCGTACGACAACGGGAGCAGCGCTCCGTGGTCGCTCGCCCCCCGGTACTACAACGTGACAGGATACGACCAGGTGGTCTGGTCCGCCCACGCGACCCAGGGGACCGCCGTCTCCGACATCTACCCGAACGCCGGGATCACCGCCGCCCCCACCGCGGCCGGGGCGGACCTGTTCTTCACGAACGACCAGGTAAATCTCCCCGAGACTAATGGCCTAACCGTCTCGGGTCTCAACCTGAACGGCGCCGACAACTCGCTGACGGCCATACCGAGCCCGCCGCACCCCAACTTCATCCTCGCCCGTCCTCAGGCGACGCACCTCCCCGACGGGAGCCTGTACGTCCTTTGGGATGGGATCCCGGACAGCGAGACCGGCGCCGCAGGCCCCACCGCATTGAACCAGATCGAGTTGCAGGGCGCCCACTATTACCCGAGCAACTCCACCTGGGGCCCGGTCCATACCTGGACCAGTTGGGGGATCGCGGACTCCTACCTGGTCGACGCAACTGGGGGAACTCCCCAGGTGATCGCCCTCCTGTCGAACGTCGCCCTCCCGAGCGACACTTCGCCCGAGCGCCTCGTTACCTTCAACCTCGACTCGGGCACATTGCTCTCGAACACCAGCGTCGTCGACCTCGATGCCCTGCTCGCGTACCGGGCGGGCGGCGGTTGGGTGGCGGCCCAGACGTTCGACGGGAACTACTCGGTGGTCGACGTGGCGTCCGGGACGGACGTGGCGATACCGGTTGGGACCCCGGCGAGCGGAACCCTGGTCTCCGCGAGCTTCGCGGCCGGGAGCCTTTCGACATTGGTCCTCCTCTACCGGACCCCGACCGGGATGCTGGCGAACCTCGTCAACCTCTCCAGCAGCACGCTGATCGCGACGGTCCCCCTCAACCAGGCGACGACCCAGGTTCAGGCTCTCTGGTCGAACGGGATCTACTATCTCGCGGCGGCGACCCCGTCCGGGATCGAGACGTGGAGCGAGACCGGAGGGACGTGGACCAACCTCACTTCCGCCCGGGTGACGGACCCCACCAACCTCGGGCTCGTCCAATCAGGAACTTCCCTGCTCGTCTACGCGCTCTTGGTGAGCGGCCCGTCGACCCGTCCGACGAAGGACCTGTACCTGCTCGAGATCGGGGTCGTCCTCCCAGCGGTCTCGAGCGTGGCTCCCGGGGCCGCCCCGACCTCCGCCGCGCCCGCCCCGGACTACGCGCTTTTCCTCGGCATCGCCGCGGCGGCCTCCGTCCTCATCTTGGCGGGCGTGGCGATCTGGACCCACCGGCGAAGTCGGACCCCGCCCCCGATGGCCGAATCCGCCCCAGCCCCGGGCAGCCCGCCTCCAACGGGGTAATCCGATGTTCGACCCCCTTCGAGGTGCGACTCCCCTCTCGCGCGTCGGGTCGCGCAGCGTGCTGATGGTCGGCGCTCTGGTCTTCCTCCTATTGGTGGCGTGGTCCCTGCCGGCGCAAGGGACGGGCTCGTTCTCCCGTGAGATCCCCACGTCGTCGGCTGGATTCCCGCTCGTCGCCGCTCCCTCCGAGCGAACCGGGCCCTCTCGCGGGGTCGACCCGGCGATTGCGGGGCCCGGGTGGGTCAATGTGACCGATTCCGTGGGCGCTCCCCCGAAGGTATCCGAAGGGAGCGCCGCGATGGACCCGCTCGACAACGAGACGGTCTACTTCGGCGGATGCATCGCCGGAGGGGCTTGCCCCAGCAATCAGACCTGGGTGTTCTCCGGCGGTCGATGGGCCGACGACACCAACCCCCACTCGGCTCCGCCGGCCCGCGAATATGCCAGCATGGACTTCGACGCGAACGCCGGCGGGGTCATCATGTTCGGAGGGAAGGGGGCCTCGGGCCTCCTCAACGACACCTGGTTGTTCCACGCTGGGGTCTGGACCAACGTGGGCTACCTGGGGTTCGGTCCCTCGCCGCGGGAGGGTGCGTCACTGGTATTCGACCCGGCTCCCGAGGAGGAAGGGAGCGTTCTCTTCGGCGGGTGCGTGCCCGAGTTCATCCTTCTCGCGTGCACGAACGACACCTGGGTCTGGCAGATGGGGAGCGGCTGGGTCCCGATCCGCACCTCGATCGCGCCGCCCGAAGGGGGGTTCGCCGCTTTCGCGTATGACCCGGCGGACGGGTACGCGCTCCTGTTCGGAGGATTGGTGGGATCCTTCAGCGTCCTCAACTCGACCTGGGAGTTCTATTCGGGCCAGTGGTGGGCGGCCAATCCACCGTTGGCCCCACCGGGAGTGGCGGACGCCTCGGCCGTGTACGACCCCGGGCTCTCGGGGGTCCTCCTGTTCGGCGGACTGAACGCCTCGCTCGGGTACTCGAGCGCCACCTGGCTCTTCTCGGACGGAACCTGGGCCGCACTCTCCACTCCATCCGCCTTGGCCCCCCGTTCCGCCTCCGAGGTCGCGCTCGACGGCTCCGGCACCACTCCGGTTCTAACGGGGGGCGAGAACGCGACGGAGACGTTCGGGGACACCTGGGCGTATGAGATGGCCCCGTCGCTCGGAGCGTCCGAGAACCTTTCCAACGCGGAGGTCGGGGAGAGCGTCCATTTCACCTTCCAGGTCAACGGTGGGACGGCCCCCTACCAACTCGCCGTCCAGCTGGGGGACAGCTCGGTAGAGCAGTTCTCGGGAACCGGGGCGATCTTCACGTTCGACCACTCGTTCGACCACGTCGGTTCGTTCAACGTCTCAACGAACCTGACCGACGGGGTCGGGGCGCAGACCAGCGGGAACACTCTCACGCTCACCATCTCGGCAGGACCGCAGGTGCGAGCGTATGCCACTGCCTCGTCCGGCGACGTCGGTATCCCGCTCTCCTTCTCGGAGACGGTCCTCGCCTCCGGCACCCTGCCTCTTACCTACGCGTGGCAGTTTGGGGACGGGACAAATGGTTCGGAAGCCAACCTCTCCCACGCGTTCGCGATGCCGGGCTCGTACCAAGTCTACCTCAACGCGACCGACGGGGTCGGCGCGACCTCCTCCTCCTCGGTCCTGGTCGAGATCGCTCCCGCTCTTGCGGCGGCCATCACGACCCTCCCGGGGCCGACAGCGGGAACTCCCGAAGGGTTCGGCGCCGGAGCGACCGGGGGGACCGCGCCGTTCACCTACGCCTGGCGGTTCGGGGACGGAAACTCCAGTTCCGGGGCCTCCCCGCAACATGTCTACGCCCAGGCCGGGACCTACTCGGTGGAAGTCTGGGTGAACGACTCGGTGGGCGCGAGCGCCCACGCCACCACGTCTCTCGTGGTGGGCATCGCTTCGGGGTCCAGCTCCAGTGGGAGCTCCTCGCCCGTGCCGGTGTGGTTCTGGGCGGGGCTCGCCGGCCTCGCGGTCGTGGTCGTGGCCGGGGTCTTCTTCCTGGCCCGCCGGCGGCCCTGACCGACCTCGCCGGAGCGAGCCGATTGCAAGCGCCACATCGTGGCGACGGCTTGGCCGTTCAACCCCGTGCTCCAACTGGCATCGGGGCCGACCGCGCGATGGTTGGTGGCTGCCCTGTCCCTCCCCAGCGGGCTGGGTTGGGGTTAGCGACCACGGGTCCTGGGTGCAATGTGCCTGGCACGCCGCCGACCGGTGCCCGGGCCGTCGGTCGCGGCCGGGGTTCCGGGGCTCGGGGCGCCTAACTTGCGATGACGGTGAAGTACGCGTACCCGTCCTCGCCCACGATCATCGCGTGGGTGACGGGGTCGTACACCGGGGTGTCGGCCTGCAGGATCGATATACTGGTCGTCTGACCAATCATCTCCCCCGCGCCGTTGAACTCGGTCGCCCACGACTCGCCTCCGACGAATAGCGCTTGGTCATTCGGGTCGTAGCCGACGCCCCTCGCGGGGTTGGGGTTCCCTTGGAAAAGCGGGAGAGTGAGGGACCCGATCGACCGTAGACTTCCGCTGTCGATGATCGTGACGTTCGCGCTACCGAAATTGGCCACATACAGCGCCCCGTTGGCCGGGTCGTACGTAATCGCGAAGGGCAGGGATCCAGCGGTCAAGTTCGTGATGAACGCGTCGGTAGTGGCGTTCAACACGGTCACGTTGTTCGTACCTCCGCCAACGAACAGATCCTGGTCCGCGGGGTCGTACCCGATGGAGTCCGGTTGATACGGGAGGGAAGTGTTTTGGACGACTTGGTCCGTCGTGCCATTGATCTCGGAAACGTTGCCACTCCCGGAGGGGGCCGACGTCGTGATGAACATCGCTCGGTCGATCGGATCGTAGGCGATCGCGTTCGCACCGGGAGCGGAGATGTTGGCAACGATGCGGTTCGTCGTCCCATTGATTACGGACACGTTGGGGTAGAGCAGGCCCGCGACGAACACCTGCTTGGTGGCGGGGTCGTACGCTAGGGCGTTGCCAGAGAAAAAGCCCGGATCGATAGGTATCGTGGCCACTTCCTTGTAGGTGGTGGCCGAGACGACGACGACGCCGACGTCGAAGGAGGTGACGTAGAAATCCTTGTTCGCCGGGTCGTAGGCAAACGCCGCCGCGTTCCCCTGAGGGAACGAGACCGTTCGAGTCACCGTGAAGCTCTCTCCTCCGAAGTACGTGATGGACCCAGAGAAGTACGGGGGCGGAGTGGTGTGCCAATTCGCCACAAAGACTCGGTGATGGTAGCTGTCGTAGGCGATCCCACGGGGTCCTACATCCGTGCCAATATTCGCCGCGGCATCCGGCCACTGGAGTCCTTTGAAGGTGGTCGCATTGTTTAGGATGGTGACATTATTCGACCCCTCGTTGGTCACCATCATATCGTGATCCTGGCCATCGTACGCCACTCCCCAGGGGGCGGTGCCCACCGGCAGCGTTGCGACCACAGCGTCGGCCGCGCTACTGATGACTGATACGTTGTCGCTCCCTTCGTTGGCGACATACATGTCGAAGTTCGCCGGGTCGTAGGCAATCCCCAGCGGGAAGGAGCCGGTTTCTATTGTGACCGAAGTGCTCGTGGTCGGATCTAGGGCGACGACAGAGTGCATGCCGAAGAGGGTAACGTAAAGTTGCTGATTCGCGGGATCGTACGCCAATTGGTCCGGCCCTGTCCCCACACCCAGGAAGACGGAGCCGGTAGTGGAATTCGTGAGCGGGTTGATCGCGGTAATGTCGCCGCCGTTGAAATTGGCGGTGTAAATGCTGTTCGTCGCCGGATCGTACGCGATGCCGTAGGGCTCGATCCCTACATGGATGACGGCGACCACATGGTTGGTGACGGGGTTGATCACCGAGACATTGTCGTTGAAATTGTCGGCGGCGTAGAGGTAGTTATTGGTCGGGTCGTAGGCGATCGAGCTGATGGAACCGTAAATCGGTATGCTGGCGATCTCGTGAGCCGTCTTCCCGTTAAGGACCGACACGTTTCCCGCCCAATTCCCGACGTACACGTCGTGATTCTGAGGGTCGTACGCGATTGCCCATGGTGCAGTGCCGACTCCGGCGGCACCCTCGGGAGAGCCGGCCGCTCCGACCAAAGAGATCGACAGGCCGGCAGCGGTGATCATTCCCAGCGCAGCGCCGAACGCCCAAATCGCCCGCTTGCCGCTTCCCCTTGGTGCGCCTTCTCTGCCCTTCAACCACGGCTTCATTGTTCTATCCAGGGGTTGCAGAATCCTGCTCGCCCGAGGAGGTCCGAAGGGTCCGTGAAGTATAACCCTGCCGAAATTCCGCGGGCAGGGGGGGGCCGCATCACACAACGATAGTTGACCAATCGGAAGTCGAAACCATCTTTTCCGGTCTTCCCCCCAGAGGGGGTCGTGGGGAGGATTGACGAAGGGTGTGCCCCCTTGCTCCAGGGAATGGAACGGGACTGAGACCAAGAAGTGGCGGCCTGGCCGATCCACCGCTGAACTGCGTGCAATGCCTTGCACATACTCGTCCGACAAGGGGCCCCGAACGGGCCATTGGCTCGTGAATCCGGCTTGACGCCGGCCTATTGCCCTCGCAGGTCAACATGGGGTGAGGACCCCGAGTCCAGCTCCGTCGTCTCGGCGGCGAACGTTGGAGTCGGGAGGGGAGGGAAGCCGATGAAGGCGATCGGGACCTGGAAGGGTGGATACCAAACACGCGTGGAGGATGGAAGGGGGCACTCATTGATCGTAGACCTTCCCACCGACGAGGGGGGACGAGATCTCGGTCCGTCCGCGCTGGAGCTCTCGGTGCTGTCACTTGCGGGCTGCATCACCACTATCTTCGCTCTCGTCGCGAAGAAACGGAAACTAGGCTTTGAGGCCTTGAGCGTCGGACTTGAAGCCCGGCGTCCTGGGGAAGCTCCGACCATCGCTTCGGTCGGGGGAACCCTGCACGTGGTTACGTCCGCCAGTATGGAGGATGTGCAGGCGGCGTTGGACATCACTTTGCGTACCTGTCCCGTCGGGGTCTTGTTCAACCATGCCAAAGTTCCGGTGCAGGTACACGCGATCGTTACTCCCCCGGTTGCTGCTCAATTGGAAGAGGTCCTTCTCAGTCGCAGTTGATCGGGCTCAGGTCTTAGAGATCGCACGAGTCGACCGCCACGAGCGGAGGCTGCAAGGTGGCTTGCCCCTTCCGGGGCTGGAGTTTTAGCGTACTTCGTCTCGTCAGGGCCGAGTGGAGGACTTACTCGTCCCGATGAGTATCCCCCCGGGCCCTACGGCCTATTTGTACCCCCGGGACATTCAGGCGAACCATCTGGTTCGTGGAGCGTTCGGAACGGCGGGGACGACGAATGGGAAAGGTCATCTTTTTCAACGACCAGTCCGATGCGGAATCCGTGGTCGACGTCCACTTAGATGGCTGGCTGAGGGAGTTCGGCCCGCGGACCCATGAGAAGGTCGAGGCCGAATCGGTCGCACTCCTCCTCGAGGCACTGGAGGGACGTTACCCACGCCTCCGGTTCAAGCTCCGGGACGAAACCGGCCAGTTGCGCCGTTTCGTGCGTGTGTTCGTCGACGGGCAAGACGTCAGTGGGACGACGGGGGTAACCACGTCCCTTTCGGGCGCCAAGGCGGTGGATATCATCCACTCGATTGCGGGCGGATAGAGGGGTAAGGAAAATGGAGAAGAACAACAAGATTCGGATCCTGCTGGGCACGCGGAAGGGAACCTATGTCGTCGAGGGAGACACGCGTCGCAAGACGTGGAAAGTGGGGCCCGCAGCCCACGAGGGTTCTGAGGTCTACCATGTCATGGCGGACTCCCGACACCCCGGTGACCTCTACGCCGCCGTGAACAGTGCCTTCTGGGGACCGATGATCCAGCGTTCCCGAAACTGGGGGAAGACCTGGAAGGAGATCGGCACGCCGCTCACTCCCCCGAAGAAGGAGCGCAAACCCCGGTTCGACGATTCGGACCCCACGACCAAGTGGGCGATCAACAATCTCTGGCATCTCGAACCCGGGCTCTCGAGCGAGCCAAACACCCTGTACTTGGGGGCCGACCCGCACTTGCTCTTCCGCAGTTCGGATCTCGGATCGAGTTGGGACCCGATCGTGAGCCTCAACAACCACCCGGCGAGAAAGGACTGGGCCCCGGGGGCGGGCGGCGCGTGCTTGCATACGATCCTCATCGACCCTCGGGATGCCCGACGGCTGTATGTCGGGCTGTCTGCGGTGGGTACGTTCCGTTCCGAGGACGGTGGCCAAAGTTGGAAACCGACCAACAAGGGAGTCGAGGCGCCATTCCTCCCGAACAAATTCCCCGAGACGGGGCAATGTGTCCATGATGTGGCGGCCGACGCCGCGGACCCCGACACCTTCTACCGCCAGGACCACGGCGGAATGTACGTCTCGCACGACCGGATGGAGAAGTGGGTCCGAATCGGGAAACCCCTCGGTGACGACTTCGGATTCACAGTGGCGTCGCCTTCGTCCGCGCCCGGGAAGGCCTACTTCGTTCGCCTGGATGGCATGGCTCGCGTGACCGGTGAGGGCCATTTCCAGGTCCACGAATGGAACGACAAGACCCGCAAGTGGCGGAAACTCGTCTCCCCGGAGGCTTTTCCGGGCCACTTCGGAGTCCAACGTGAGGGGATTGCGACCGACAATCGAGATCCCGCAGGGATCTACGTCGGTACGACCACGGGGCAACTCTTCATCAGCCCAGATGCGGGGAAGACCTGGAAGTTGCTCCCGTTCAGCTTCCCGGGGATCCATTCAGTGAGCATTGCCAATCCCGCCTGAGGGCCTCTCCTGAGCCGGGGTGGGACGATGAACGGCACGGGCGGCAACGCCTCGCTGTTTTTCCAAGGCCTGACAACGGACCCGAAGGTCACTGGGGGCTGAGCGTAGGACAGGGGCGGGCTACGAAGGCCGTGCCGGGGGATTCCCTGGCAGAATTTCGCGCGCTTCCTGATACCCAGACCGTGCTGTTGGTGGGTGCAGGCTGGCTTGCACCTACCTCTCGGGGCAAGGAACCTGCTCAGCGGGTACGCGGCGGCCGTTTCAGCCCTTTCTCTCGTGTGCAAGTGGGACAAAGGACGAGGGCCCGGTACTTTTCAGGGTAAGCCAACGATTGCTGTAGATCCCGAGAACCGTCCCAGGCCGATGGCTTCGAAGTTGTAGCCGAGATCATGAGGATTGACGGTCCCCATGTCGACCTCGAGGGCGTAGAGACTGTTGAGCTGCGTGGAGGAAGTTGTGCCTTGGGAGTAACTCCACCCCCCACTCATGGTCATGTTGCCATCCGTAGCTGACCAACGAGCCGACATCTTACCAGATTCGTTCAGAATGGAGAACCCCGGGGTGCCCCCTGTCGCCACATAGGGGGCCCCGCTCGAACTGGTGACTTTGAAGACTACCTCACCGAACTGTATGGAGGAACTCTCGATGGTAACATTGTAGACATAGTCACCCGCAGAGCAGCCATTTGCGATGAAGGATCCCTGAGGGGGGCAAGTGACTGCGATGGCATTCCCAATCGAAAACGGAGGAGCTCCGCAAAGCCCGCATCCAGAGGGCGGGCCGCTCGTCGACTGAAAGAGCGGGGTTGTACCGGTAAGGATCAGGACAAGGATGATGGCCGCAACGGTGGAGCCCCCCCCGACAATGGCTAGGTCCTTTCCGGACAACTCGGTCACGGGTGATCGACGATAGCCTCGCCTCCCCAATCAATCAAGCGGTCCAGTGGCGGCCCGGGGCAATCTCCTCTTGCAGCCCCGTTTTGAGGATGGGGACAAGCGGGCGCCGAAAGGTGCAAACTGGTTTTCACCCACCTCCTAGCGGTCACCCGGGGAGCATTCGACGCCCCCGCTTCGCTCCGAGAAGGGCATCTTTCGCCAGTCGGACAAGCCTCAAGTATTCAGGCACACTGCTATATGTGGTGAAAAGTGCTACCATTCAACCTTGACGACGTTCGGGTCGAACCTTCGAAGCACTTCAGGAACACTTGCATGAGGAACTGGAACTGGGACATGCATGACCTTAGGGATGGACTCAGTCGCGCGACCCGCGTAGTCCGAAAGGGCAAGTCTAAGTTTGAGATTTGGACCCAAAAGGGTGGCTCGAAGAAGCTCGTCCTGGCCTACTATCCCCAAGAGAAGATGGTTCTTGTAATCACCGGGACCGAGGGTCGCTAGCCATGCGGTGTCCTGTTTGTGGCAAGGGCTCGCTTGTCTCGGTAGACGATATCCTCTCAGAGATCGGGGGCCTAGCCTTTGTCGAGCGCGGCCATCGTTGTTCGGCTTGCGGAGAGGAGTTCATCGATGAGAAGGACAGCGACCGGACGGTGAAGGTTGCCCGTCGGCTCGGTATCTGGGGTGAACCTCTCAAACTCCACCGGCGGCTCTCTGCGAGCGGCCGCGGGGTCGTCCTTCGGATTCCCGAGGACCTTAGGCGAAGCATGGGGTTGAAGGGCTCGGAGAAAGTCTCTCTCGCAAAGGTGGGGAAGACTCGAGTCCTGCTCGAAGTCGAGCCTTAGCAAGGAACTCAGGTAGCAATCGAACTGCACACCGTATTGTGGACCGCGACCCCGCTGCCGGGGTCTCTCGCGAGAGCCGTGCAACTAACGATGGCGGGGGTTCGAACCCTGAACAGCCCGTTTGCTATTCACAGCGTCCCCACCGGAAGATGCGATCCCCCCGATCTTGGATGAATTCGACTTCCCTTGAACTCGCGTACGAGTTTTCTTCGGCAGGGCTCCACGAGAATGCGCCCGTGAATTCAACGTCGCTTGAACAAACTGCGTCGGTACTTCCATCAGCCAGAAGATGTTCCCGTCGGGGTCGGCAAATTTGGCCATCGTTCCCCACTTCTCCTTCCTGGGGGGAACAGGGAAGCTCACGCCGCCCCTGGTCATTTTGGTGGCCAGAGCGTCCAGATCGTCTGTGACAAATGCGATTCCAGTGTCTCCCGGCTCGAGCGGTGCATAACCTTCGCATAGGTGAAGGACGAACCTCTCTCCGGGCGGCGCGACTAGGATCGCGTGGCCGGTGCCACCGAGGTTGTAGGATTCGAACCCGAGGTTCTCGGTCCACCATTTTGCGGACGCGTTCGCACTCGACACGACCACGGCCACGTCTGCGAGGGCGATCATTCGTTCACCGAATGATCATGCCCTCATGAACCCATCCGTAGGTGCAAGCAGGATTGCAACCAATGGAATGACTGCATCACGCCGAATGTGTCGGTCGGACTGCCTACCGTGGGTCTCGGCCGAGTATTGGCACGAGTCCGTGGAACGGTCATTGGACGAATTTTACGTGCTCCACAACACGAAAGGCAGGATCCCCAGTCAGGAAGGGGACACGGAGGTGCTGTGCTGCAGTGTACCCCCAAGCGCTTGCGTATGAACAGTCCCGCTTTCGAGCTCGCAACGAATGTCGAAACTCGGCCGCCGACAACGCAACCTCCGGTGGAATCGGGGTTACCATGGTCAACAGGCCGATGGCAATCTTCCGTGCCTCAGAGGGGTCGATTCGCCGAAGCAGGGTAGCGTAGACCTCGAGGACATTGATCGACGAGGTCACTACCTCGTTTTCACGAAAGATTCGGATGTAGTGGTCGTTCCCCTCGAGCAGGGCAACGAGCGCATAACTGTCCGCGAAGAGATCAGGCAAGCTCCTCTCCTTCGTTGCTCAAACGAGTGAACTCTCGTGCGGTGATCCTCCCCTTGAGTACTCCGGCCAAGGTGGATGCCTGGGGAAGCCTCTCCAATTGAACCAGGACCTCGTCGCCCGGCGAAAGCCCCAGCGATCTAGCGAGTTCGCTCGGAAGGGACAATCCTAGGGAGTTCCCGGTTCGCCTGACGATCAGCTTGGGCATGCAAACGATGTATGACAACATGTATTACATAACTGCATCGCCGTCGACGAACAGTGAACGGAGACAACAGTGCCTGCAAACACGTTTGCACACTTAGCCGGACCAGTCTCTCCAATGGCGGACTCAAACCGTGAGGGGTTGAGGAGTTCGAAAGGGATTAGGTTCGTTGCCACGTAATCAATCGGGGACCCACTGCGGCGCTGATCGAACCTATTCGGTGTATCTTGCCCGAGCCAGCTCGATGAGCCGCGTCCGAATAGACCCACATCCTTCCATAACCGCCTGCCGTCCGCGCAACGTCATCGAGCGCGTGTGCGCTGAATGCGGCGTGCGGACGAGCCTCCCAGAAGAGTTGCCTCGGACGATTAGGAAGGCGGACATGGATCAGGCCGACCTCCCACCGGCGTGGAGGATCACCCCAGGCCTTCCCTTCAGAGCGCCAAGTGACTCTGAGATTCCCCTGAGGACGCAGCCCAACGTTCCACGCGTTTCGAATACGGAGCGGTGAGCCACTCTCGGGGTGCAACGTCAGGTCGATTGCCAGCACCCCCCCCGGGAGAAGGGATCGCCGAGCCGCCCGGAAGAACGCCAAGACGTCCCTTTCGTCCAGAAGGTACCCCAACCCGTCCAAGGGCACTACCGCGACCTCGACTCGGCGAGGAAGGTGGAAGGTCCGGAGGTCTCCGATCAGCCAATGCTCCAGAGGCACGAGCCCCCGACTCAGTGCTTGCGCACGTGCGATGGCCGAGCGTGAAATGTCGACACCGTAGACCTCCAACCCCCACGATCCCCAAAGCCGGGCGAGGTGGCCTGTACCGCAGCCAAGCTCGACCGCAGAATGTGGAGTTCTCCCCCCACGAGAGGCAGCGGCCTCGAGGAAGGTCTTCGCTTCTCGCGAGCGGTCCCAGGAGAACGCGGCGTCGTAAACGTTCGGATAGCGGGACAGGTCGAGAGCGTGGACGGGCCGATGTGGACGAGGGGAAACCGACATTCCGGGACTTCGCACCTTAGGTAGGGGTGAGGTCAAGAGGGGCTAGCATGTGGGTTATCTCCTATCTGCCCGGATCTCGAACATGACACGCGCTGTTTTCATCTCGTCTATCGATCGAACGGAAGGGCGTAGGAAATGACAGCTCCAGTCCCCATTCGAGACGGCACCATGAAGGCGTGGATGATGGATCGATACGGGTCGGTAGACCTGTTGGCGCTCCGAGACGTCCCGTTCCCGGATTTCCGAGACGACAATGAAGTCTTGGTACGAGTTTACGCCAGTTCGATTAACCCCGCGGACCGTCACAATCTGAAGCTCCCGTTCATCTTCAGGAAGGGCCGGGGATTCTTCAAACCCAAATCTGGGCGGATCGGGCTCGACCTGGCCGGTCGAGTAGAAGTGGTTGGCAAGGGAGTGACGGAGTTCCACGTAGGGGACGAAGTCTTTGGCGTCGGTCGCGGTGCGTACGGTGAGTACGCAGTTTCCGATAAGATCGAGTTGGCCCCTAAACCTTCCAGACTGACATTCGAACAGGCGGCCGCCATCCCCATTGCGGGGGTCACTGCTCTTCAGGCTCTCCGAGATAAGGCTCAGGTAAAGCCGGGCCAGCGAGTCCTGATCAATGGTGCTTCGGGTGGGGTTGGCAACTTCGCATTGCAGATCGCGAAAGCGATGGGCGCAGAAGTGACCTGCGTCTGCAGCACCCGGAACGTGGAGCAGGTCAAGTCCCTCGGAATCGAACGAGTCATCGATTACACGCGCGAGGACTTTACGAAAGGCGGGCAACGCTACGATGTCATCTTTGATCTCCAGCTCAACCACTCCTTGGCGGCCTACCGAAGGGTCCTCAATCCCAACGGAGTCCTCATGATGGTGGGGGCTGGGCCGGGTTCGGTCGGTCGAGTCCTCCCCCGGCTGCTCAAATTCATGCTGGGGTCGCGGATTATGGGCCCCAAGACGAAGTTCTTTGTCGCCTCAGTACGGTCGGAACCTCTCCTGGCCCTCAAAGCGCTAGTCGATGCGGGGAAGGTCACCCCGGTAATCGACCGTCGCTACCCCTTCAACCAAGTTCCGGACGCGTTCAGATACCTCATTGAAGGACACGCCCGCGGAAAGATCGTAGTTACGATGTAAGAGCCCGACATCGACGGCTTCTGGCGCTGCCTAGACCGTCGACACGAAAAGCTCCGGGGTGCGATCAGGAGCACGCCTCCCTGGCCCCAACCGAGCCCACTCGGGATGCGGCGACGCGGTGAGGGACGCGTGTCCCCACCCAGATCGCCAAAGGGGGGATTTCAGGACGGAGTGATAAGTTCGGGAGTCAATGTGTGAGCAGCGATGAACTCGAGAACCACCAGGATCTTCGCCTCGCTCCTCGTACTTCTGCTGTTTTCCACGATGTACGCAGCTGCCGCCGAGGGCGGGCACGCGCCGGCGTCCATTCGGAGCCGGGACCCGTCGATCCAGGTTCCCCCTGCTCACTTGGAAGCTGGCTCGGAACCGAAGGCCGACACGAGCTCGCCTTTCGCGAATCCCGCACTCACAACGTATGGCAATGCGAGTTTCGTCCTTCCCGGCTACGCGACACTAAGCTCCTACCTCAACGTGTTCGGAGCGGTCAGCATCGAGACCAACGGTGTGCAGGTTCCCATCGTATCATGGACGGCGGACGGCGTTTTCTACGTCAACGTCTCCGACGATCTGGTCTTCTACAATTTCGCCACGTCGAACGTGACCCTGATTTCCGTCTGGACACCTTTGTATGAGGACTTGATGAACTACAATGGGGTTGCGAACTCAGAATACATCACCCAGGACGGGTCGGAGATCTACGCTATCGGTTGCCCGTCCGATTGCCAGGGTTCACCCCAACCGGACGTCGAGATCGAAGTCGCCAACGTTTCCACCGGGGACGTGTGGACCTACTCCGTCGCCGGTCTCACGTACTCCACGACCCTGGGCTGGAACGAGACTCAGGAAAACGTGGAGGCCCTGCTGATCGGACTGAACGGCACGGACAACGAGGCGGTCATCGTCGACGACACCGGTTACATGTATGGGATTCCTATCGGTAGCGCTTCCAGCACTTCCCCGACCCTACTATACCACCTCGACTTCTTCGAAGCGAACAACCTCGATTGGATGCCTACTCTCAACTCGCTCGTTAACGAACAGGCCGGCGGGGCCATTACGGATCTTTGGCAGCAGTTAGAGTGGAATGGGTCCTCTCTTAGACAGGTGGCCGAAGGCGCCTGGAACGTGGGCATCAAGTCGGCCTTCGCGGACGCGGGAGGCTACAACATCACTGCCGGACAGTGGTCTTTCACCGCCGGCAACTGCTCCGCGGAGAAGGTGGCGAACGGGTATCTGCCCGTCACGAACGGCCGACTGGGATCGTTCCAAGGCGTCCTCGAGGCCAGCGGCGTAGGTTCCTGTCAGTATTCGCCTCCTCAGCTACCCCTGAACGCCGGCGGAAACCTCGGTGTCGAGGGGGGGAGCTCCGACCGGGTCCCCATAACGGCATCCGGTCCCTTCGTTGCGGAAGTGTGGAACAATACGTCCGCAATCCTCAACCCCGTGAGCGGGGAGTGGTCCACGCTGGGGCCCGGTGCCAACCCTGGCATCTACGGTCCCTCGGCTACATTCAGCACGGCCAACCTGTTCCACAACGGCAGTTACCTCGTCTCGCCCCGTTCCGGATCGTGCGAGATCACCTGCACATTGAAGGGCCAGGCGGGGGCGACTGCCCCGGGAACTGAGTGGTGGCTCTGGAATTCGGCGCTTTCGGAGTTCCCGTACCCCAAGGCCAGTCCTCTCGAGGAAACCTCAGCCCCTGCAGCCCCGTCTTTGACGACGTCTTCCTCCAACGCCACTACGATATCTGTGTCTTGGCAGGAGAATCTTTCTTCGGGTCCCCTACTCAACTACACAGTCTGCTGGGGGCTTTCCCCGGGTCCTTGCACTCATTGGGTCCCGCTGATGCCGTGGGCGACCAGCTTCACGTTGGCCGGGCTGCAGAGGAACACCGCATTGACCTTCTCAGTGTGGGCTCTGAACTACCACTACTTCGGTAAGGTGGGCTCAGTGTCCGGGGTAGTGGGGTCGAATTCTGGCCTCCTGAGCACTTTTCTAGGGCTTCAGGGGGTGGACGGCTACGCGCTGGTCATCGGTCTCGTTATTGTGGCGATTTCCGCGGTGGTTGTTGGTTTTGGCCGACCGCCGCGCAAGTCCTCTGGGCTCATGGACCAATCAGCCTGCCCGCCGCGTCGAACCCCGGATGTTTCGTCCATGGAGCGCGACCGCCTTCCCTAATTGTCGAACTGGGGGAAATCCCTCGGTATTCGAGCCGGGAAAGCTTGGGACTCTCGTTCGCCGTGTTCCGAACGGATAGTTTGCCTAGACGAGACTTGCTTAACCCGGATTGTCTTACCTGCTTCGCCGAACGCGGAGCCAAACCCGGCCCTTCGGGACGGCGGAGCGCAAGATGCCGGAAGCGGACCCAGCCCGCGTGGCGATTCGGTTCGTGAACGAGATCAACCGACACGATGTCCCGGCCATCCTTACCCTCATGTCCGACGACCACCGGTTCGTAGACGGTCTCGGTCAAGAGACCCGTGGAAAGGAGCGCTTGCGAGAAGCGTGGACCGCTTATTTCGCTTGGTTCCCTGATTACCGGATTCTGATCGAGAACCACCTGGAAGAGGGGATTGTGGTCGGGCTCTTTGGATCGGCCAGCGGGACCTACGCGGTAAACGGCGAACTTTCGCCTACCCGACGGTGGAAGATCCCGGCGGCATGGAAGGCAATCGTGCGCGAGGGGCGGGTCGAGCATTGGCAGGTCTACGCTGACAACGAGCCCGTCTGGGAAGTCATGGGAGTGAAGCGCCCGTGACGCCCATGTCGCGGCGGAAGGACCATGACTTAGCATTCGCCCAACTGCCGTGATTGTTCTTGCAGGATGAGCCTTGGACAGGCTGATGTGAGGACGTGGCAGCAAGAAACCAACTGCGGCCGGGGACCGGACCAGCAAGGTTCATTCCCTTAGCGCGTCATGCGGCAAGGCGGCGCCGAACGAAGCGGACACGACAGGGGACTCATTGAACGCAACCCAACCAAGGCGACCTCCACTGATCCTTCCGACCGTCGGGGGGAGTAAGAGAAAGGAGAAATATCCGGCCCCCCGCGTGTTCCGGCCGGCCAAGGATTCGCCCCCCGGTCAGTTCCCGCTGCTCAAAGTGTTCCGAGGACTCGAGAGGACGGTCCCCTTCCGCAAGTATCCCGGGGACGATGACGCGATACTGGAGATCGCCAGGCACACCTGGGCCAACATAACCGAAGGGCCGGGATGGATGTACGTAGCCCCCCCGAAGACTCCCCCTGAGGTCCGCAGGGCAGGCTTTCGAATGTTTGAGACCACGGACGATGTGATCGTAGTGGCTCGGGGTCATCTTGCATACAGCCCCACCATGGAAGTCTACCTGGATCTCATCCACGAATTCTTTCACATCCTCCAGCGGAAACAGGGACGAGTGCTCTGGCCAAGCCGACTTCCCTATGTCGATCGGCCTACCGAGGTGGAGGCCTACTCCTTCTCGGTTGCCGAAGCCCGGAGACTGGGGGTTCCGGATAGTTTTCTCAGGAAGTATCTCGAGGTAACTTGGGTGAAGCGGCGCGACTATCTCCGACTCCTTAGTAACGTGGGAGTTTCAGCTGAGTAACGGAAATCTGAGAAGGTGCAATGAGGATTGCACCCATTTCGTTCCCAATCGCGCTATTCATATATCATTCCTACATGTAGAAGATGTAAACATATGGCCACAAAGACGGTCGCCCTTGACGAGGAAGCCTACGAACTTCTGAAGCGACAAAAGAAGGGTGAGGAGAGTTTCAGCGACGCCGTCAAGCGACTGGCTCGTCCCCGACGCCCAATCACCTCATTCGCGGGCATCTGGAGCGACATGTCTGAACCTGAACGCAAGTCGATCGACCAGGTCTATGCCAGCCAGCGGAAGGCGGATCGACGGCGGGAAGACAAGATCCGTAAGTTGTGGAGTTAGGACGTGAAGTGTCTCGACTCGACTTTCTGCATCGACTTCGCAAATGGTGTGGCTGAGGCAATGGTCAAGGCTGAAGAGCTTTCCAAGACGGGGGAACGACTGGCCATCCCAGCCCCTGCCCTCACGGAGTTCCTGGTTGGCGCATTTCACCAAGGGGGCCGGCGCCTAAGCGAAGCCCTCGCGTTTGTTTCGGAGCTCGAAGTTCTGGAGACCACGCAGACTATTTCGATCGATGCCGCTAGTTTGGGAGGCGAGTGCTCACGCCGCGGCACTCCAGTGGGCGCCCTCGATCTGTTGATTGCTGCGACCGCGAAACATCACCATGCCTCTCTCCTGAGCAGAGACAAGGACTTCGCCAGAGTACCGAATCTCACGCTCGAGACCTATTGACTGAACTTGGCGAATAGGTGGTTGCAAGAGCTGTTGCACCCACTATGCTCAGTGTCCGGTGGCGAGTGTCACGTTTTAACAGCAGTAACTATTATTTACTCTTGGTAATGTTTCACTGTCGTGTCACGAACTGTTACCGTCAGCTCTCAGGGTCAAGTCACCCTACCGAAGGAGCTTCGAGAGAAACACCACCTTCGAAAGGGCGAAGTTGCCCTGATCCTGGATACTCCAGAAGGGCTTCTCATTCGGCAGGGTCGTGGAAGCCTTCGGGGACTTCTGAAGGGTCGAATCAATACAGAAAAGGCCGAGAAGGAGATTCGAACCCTGCGACAAGAGTGGCGCCTGTGAGCGATGCGGTCATCGATACGGTCGCACTCATTCATCACTTGGATGACTCGTTACCTCCCGCAGCGGGCAGGGCTTTCCGGGATGCGGAAAATGGCAAGGGCCGGCTGTATCTCCCGGAAATCGCGTTGGGAGAATTCGTTTATGTGACGCTTCGAGGCCGCCTGGGGGTCCCGAACCCGCGAGCAGTCGTGGCGGAGGTAGTGGACCACGTCGCGGCCTCGGGTTACATACGCCTCTCGTCCCTAGGTTCAGCCGGATGGTCCTCATTTCTCGATCTCGAGATTCCGGAGCTGCATGACAGGATGATCGCGGCGGATGCCATCTCGCGCAAGATCCCTCTCGTTTCCAACGACGAAGAGCTTGCAGGGATCTCAGGTTTACGTCTGATTTGGAAGTAGGGACCAATCCCAACTCAGCCGAGTCCGTGTAAGGAGTGTTGCAGCCACTGAAAGTTGCCCTCCGCTCTACTCACTCAGGCCTCCTCTCCGAAGTAAATAGGGACCTAATAGGATAGTATATATTCAATCCAAACCTGCTGTCTCCTGATGGAGAAGGCGGCAGACCCGGGTCTAGTCAGGTTTTGCGGTAGCGAGACGCGAGTTCTGACCCTCGGAGTGCTGGCGAATTCAGAGGCGCCGCTCACAGGCTATCGAGTCGCGAAGATCAGCAACCTACCGCAGACCAAGGTTTACCAGGAACTTAGGCGGGGAATCGAGGCCGGATATGTCGAAAGGCAAGCCAGGGGATTTCGGCTCTCAGACCCCGATTTGAGAACTCTGCTAAAGAAGCGCGTCAGAATCTCATGGTCCGAGGACTGGTTTGGGGGAGAGAAACGTCGAACTGAACGTTCTAGGGCAGTGGCGTCGATGTCGACTTCGTGGTACGATCCATCGCGGTACACTCCAAACCCCGCTGTCGCGCGACGGTATTCTCGTGAGATTGAACGACCCCCCGAGAAAGACGAGCTCGATTCGCGGGCCGGCCGCACGCTCTCACGTAAACGGAGGTAGATTGGTGGTTGAGAGGGCCGAGGTTGAGCGGGCGGTGGAATCCGCACGCTCAAAGGCAGAAAGGATCCAATTTCTCGGGGCCCTCCTATCGAAGGCGACGGGCCAGGAAACTATCATCGTAGGGGGGTCAGCCATAGAGGTCTACACTTCCGGCCAGACCTCGTCGCTCGACATCGACATAGTGACTTCTCGCAAGGAAGCGGCCGAGGTGATCGAGTCTTGGGGTTTCGTCGCCAACGGTAGAATCTGGCGGCGGAGGGATTGGGGCGTCGACATTGACTTACTCGGTTCCCGCTATTCAGGGAGCAAGCTGCGAATTCGGAAGATGCAAACTCCGTTCGGCCCTGTCTTGCTTTCGGGCATCGAGGACTTGTTGGTAAAGCGGCTGGCGGAACTCAAGCACTGGCCGACTACTCGCGATTGGCGTGCCGATCTCATCAAACAAGCCTCGATCCTGATCGCGGAGTACAGTGATCAACTCGACGAAGAGTATCTGAAGTTCATTGCACGCCGGGACGACGTGGTGGACATTCTCGGTGACTTCCGAGCAAGACGGGGCCTTGCAACACCTTCGAGCCGCTGATTCGCGCCCCGGTGAAGCCACTGTGAAACGAACGTGGCTGCAATCAAGATTGCACCTTCTGGACCGCGATAAGTCTCAAGGCCGTTCCGCTACGATGAAGACGTTTGGGAAGTACGCCGGTCTCCGAAATTCTGCGCCGAGTCGTATCCAGAGCGACGAAGGCAACGTCCGAAGCATTGGCATCTCCTCGAAGCCGTATCCGATTTCTCGAACGATCCGGAATCCTTGGTCTTTGAGCCTAGTTCGAGTGAGGGTCAGAGTCTCCACCCACCCCGGGTTCTGCCCGGATGTCACTCGTACGCGACTTCTCAAAGTGAACGAGGCCGAGGCATGCAAGCGCGGCTGGTGCACTCCTGTCCACACATCTCGAATGAGTGTAGACAGCGTTGGACGCGGGACTACAGCGAGAACGAGGATCCCCCCGGGGCGTAACACTCGGTAGAGCTCGCCGAGCGTTGCCTTCGGGTTCGACAGCCTGTGATACATTCGAATCGACAGGACGGCCGAAAAGCTGACATCTCCGAATGGGAGAGAACTTGCGTCGCACCTCACCAAGGTAAGGCCCGGTTTCCCTGACAAAAGCAACCGAGCTGTGTCTAGTGGCTCTCTCGCACGATCAACGCCCACATAGGACGCGGCAGAATCGGCGAGGACTGGGAACATGCGGCCCGAACCGCAACCAAGGTCCAGCACTCTGTCGAAGTGTCTTCCGTCCAAGGCCTCACGCAACAGGGCTTCCTCGACCCCAAGTTGGGGGATCTCCCGATTGCGAAGTCCGTCTGGCATGAAGTACGGTCCGAAGAGGCGGAATAGGATGAAAGGTCGATGCCAGGATCGTCTATTCGTCGGGGGAAGTAGCTCCTCCTCTTTTGCTCCGATGGCCGGACCATCGAGTGAACGTTCGGGATGCGGTGCGTGGAATGTAGATTGCACTCACGACTTAGATCAGCTTGGAAGGGGGTTCTCCTTGCTCGATAGAGTGGGCGTAGTCCCTTTGGACGATCCGTTTGAGAAGCGCCGCTGGGCTTCCCCAGATTGGAAACTTCTGAATCGCTCCGGCCGCTTGCCCGAGCCCAAGCGCGACGACGACCCCTCGCTCCTCGTACCGGAAAGTCACGAGCGGCCGGTCGTTCCACCGGGCCACTAGGTTCCTCGCGGCGATCCTTGCTTCCGCGAGTGCAGCCTGCGCAGTGGCGGGAACTATTGCTCCCGTGCCTGGGTCCCGGAGCTCGGTCACGTCGCCGACCGCGAACACCCCGGGATGTCCGGGAATCTCGAGCGTCTGCTCGACCGCGATTCGGCCGCCCCTGCCGTGCGGAACTGGAAATTGACGCACAATTTCGGGGGCTTCCAAGCCCGCGCACCACACCGTCGCATCTGTAGCAAGGACCGAGCCGTCCTCGAGGTAAACGTGGCCTGGCTCCACCCGCGTGACGTTGAGACCGGGGATCAGCGTGACGCCTGACCGAGCCAGTACCTTGCGGGCGCGTTCGGTGATGCTTGGGGGGAATCCCGCGAGAAACGGGAGCGAGCCGGTCAAGAGGAAGACCGCGGGGGGTCGCGCGGCGGGATCGGCGATGGTCTTCCAATCTGTGGTGGCGATCTCAGCAGCGAGCTCGGTCCCGGTCGATCCGCCACCGACGATTACGAATCGGGGGCAGCGTTCACCCGGGAGGGTGATTGAGTCGTGCTCTACATCGCGGATTGCGGCGGCGAGTCGCTTCGCTCCTGAAAGGCGGTAGACCTGGTGCGTATGCTCGGCCGCCCCTGGAACCCCATAGTAGGCCGCCTCACTACCCAGGCAAATTGCAAGGGACCGGAATGGTTGTTCGCCGGAGTCGAGCAGGGCCCTTTGGGCTGCGAAGTCGATTGACCGGACAGTACCCTGCCGGAGGGTGACTGAAGTCCGGTCGAAAACCTGGGTGAGCGGCACCACCCAGTCCGCGGCGTTGTCAGTGGACGAGGCGAGTTTCCCGACCTCATAGAGTTCCGTCCGTAAGACGTGTACGGGGTTTCGGTCGATCAAGACGACCGGGATCGTTCCCTTGGACCGGCGGAAGACCTCGTGCGCGACGATAAGTCCCGCGTAACCCGCTCCCAGGACGACGGCTGGCGATGGTTCAACCGCGGAGGATGCGGACACAGGGGCCACCTGCCCCATTCCTCACATTGAAACCCTTAGCGTTGGCGGTCGCGAGCCCCCCTTGCGGGATTTCGATGGGGAGTGAGTGCAATGTGTGTTGCGCCTACGTCGAGACACTAGGGTGGCGGAGGAACGCCGCCTGCTCCGGGGGGCGGTGCCGACGGCATGGCATCGCGGGAAGACTTCCCTCGGCGTCGCAAAAGGATTGCCGCCAGCAATCCCAGGAGGACGACAAGGACAATCCCGCCGAGAAGTGCGTAACCCTCAAGTGGCGGGAGGCCCAAGATTTTCGCAGGATTGGTTGCATTGTTCTTGGGGGGGGACTGAGAAGTCGTGAAGTCGATCGACAGAGTCTCAGGGCCGCCTTTCACGTCCACCGACCCGGTGCTTGGGCTTGCCGAATATCCCGCAACTGAGCCGACCTCGAAGGTGAGGCTGCCGTTAGCTTCCGTGAAGTTGATCGCGACGGAGGACGAGATGAGCAAGGTTCCGTTTAGGGTCACGCCCCATGATGTCCCGCTCGGTAGCCCCGTCTCATCGAAGCTCACCCTATAATGCCCGGGTCCAGGAACCGCGGAGAACGAGATGTCTACGGTCTTCGGACCACTGCTCACGGTGACATTGCCTGCGGTTATGCTCGCAGTGTATCCGGGGACTGACCCAATCGTGAATGGGTACGTGCCGGCGGTCTCGTTGGCCACTATCGTGCTGAGAACTGAGGTGTGCATTACCCCGCCCACGGTAACCGACCAAGACATCGCCAGAGGCAGTCCGGTCTCCGAAAAGGTCACCGCGAAACTGGGCGGGGGGAGGGGTTGATAGATCATCGAAAGAGTGCCCTGGGCATAGTTAGTGACCACTGTGGTGCCCCTCGCGTCGTCTCGGGCGACAAATTCCGGACCGCCCCCTACTGGCACGGTCGCAAGGACGGAGTTGGTCGCCACCGAGATGACGCTTGTGGTGTTGGATTCGATGTTCAGAACGAACACCTCTCCCATGTCGGCCTCGTAGAGCAAAGCTCCCGGTTCCGACCCGACCGGAACAACAGCCGTCTCCGCGTTTGTCGTAGCGGAGAGGACTAAGACGTCACCCTCATTGTACGCGGAAACGAACACCTCCGCTTGGGCAGCGTCGTACACGACCTCACCGGGATCCGCTCCAAGGGCAATCGTCGCAACGACCGTGTCATTGGTGTCGCTGACGACGCTCAGATTCTCCGAGTTCGTATTCGCGACATAGACCAGACCTTTGGCGCTATCGTAGGTCAAGCCAAAGGGCTCGGAACCGACCTTTATCGTACTCACGACGCTGTCGGAGACATCGGAGATTACGCTTACATTATCGGAGTTTTCATTGGTGACAAATACTTCGCCGGTACCGTTGTCGTAGGCAAGGTCCGCGGGACCCGAGCCTACCGAAATGTCTGTGACGACTGTGTTGGTGGCGTCGGAGATAACAGAGACGTTGCCACCTTCAATATCGGTAACGAACAGCTCGCCCTTGAGACTGTCATAGACCACACCGCCGGGTCCCAAACCTACTGGGATCTTTCCGATGACCTTATCCGACGCGGCAGAAACCACATCTACTTCGTTGTCGGCATCGTCCGCGACGTAGAAGTCGTTCACTCTCGGGTCAAATGCGATTCCGTAGGGGGTTGAACCCACAGGAATCGTCGCTACCACGGTGAATGAGGAGGTGGAGATCACGCTCACGTTGGTGGAATCGATGTTCGCGACAAAGATCTCCGACGTATCCGGGTCGCTCGCGATACCGATGGGATTTGACCCAACCCCAATGGCTCCCGTGACGGCGTAGGATTCGACGGACAAGATTGATACATTATCCGAATCGTAGTTCGCAACGAACACGGCTAGGGCCAGGTAGTCGAAGGTGACCCCAAGGGGGGCCTCTCCGACCTCCGGGTTGGCCATCACTGCGAAGCTCGAACCGTCGATGATGCTCACGTTGTTCGTCTGGGAGTTTGTAACGAAGACGTCCCCGCCGCCGCTCTGGTTCGTAAAGGCCACTCCCTCCGGCTGGCCGCCTACAGGGGTCGAGTGGAGCACCGTCTCCGAGTTAGCGCCGATAACGCTCACATTGTTGGATCCTTCGTTTGCCACGAAGATCAAGAATTCAAGCGGGTCATAGACGATGCCCGTTGGATTCGATCCGACTGGAATGGTCTGCACCACCCTGTCGGTCGTATCGTTGATCACGCTCACCGCATTCGAGCCCTCGTCCGTGACGAAGACAGTGTGGTTGGTGGGGTCGTAGGCGACCCCGTAGGGATTGAGGAGCACGGGAATAGTCGCCACAACGGTGTCGGTCGCGTCCGAGATCACGCTCACGTTGTCCCCGTCCTCGTCAGTGACGAAGATCTCGCCCTTCTCGCTGTCATACGCTACGGCGTCGGGGAACTCCCCGACCGGGATGGTGGCGACCACGACGTTGGTGATGTCCGAAATGACGCTCACGGTGTTAGAATACTCTTCCGCGACGAAGATCTCCCCGGTCCCGCTATCGTAAGCCACGCCGGCGGGTCCTTTGCCATCACCGGCCAAGAAATTGCCGGGAACCAGGGTGTTGTTGAGCAGGACCAGGGTGTCGTTCACTTGGGGGGCGGCATGGGCTCCAGGAGAGGAAGGACGACCGTTGGACTCGTCTCGGGAGGGCGTTGTCGGAGTGCGGCCGAGGTTGGATCCCCGGGGCAAGGTAGAGCGGTGCTGCTGGCCACCCCCGGAGCTCTCACCCAACGTCAAGTGGGTGGACGCTGAAATCGAATGGCCGGACGAAGCCGAAAGAGCGATTGTTAGGCCCGACGCCACAACCAACATGCACGCCAAGGCGATAACGGGCCCTCGCCTGCCGAGGCGTCCGAACTCCGACAAGACAGTCTTCCGCGCGCTCCAGTCCGCCCCCCCATCGGTCTCGATGGATAAACTGGTAGGGTGGCGCTACGACGCGACTCAGCCGTTCGGTTGGCCGAAGGTTCAACACATCACTGTCCCGGCTCGCTTCCCGATCCCTCTTACCATGCTCTGAGGTCACCGGCCCTTCCCGGCCTCTCCGCCAGACGGGCACTATCTGAGTGAGTCTCTTCGGGACCTGTGCGTGCAACGCTAGTTGCAGCCACCGGTTGCGAGGGGAGAGGATCCCCTGCAGAACTGGTACGCGATAGGTCCCAACCGGTCTACCTTATGTCCGTCGAGAACTCCCATCCACCGGTCCCCGCGTGTTCCATGGTCAGCGACGGGCAATCGGCGAACCAGGCAGATTGGACCGCACTTGGCCGTCGCTGGTGGTCTCACGTTCAGGTTCTTGCTGATGACAAGATGGAAGGTCGCGGCACAGGGAGTCGCGGGTACGAACGAGCCGCCAATTACGTGGAGGAACGGTTCCGCGCGGCAGGGCTTCGTCCCGCCGGAATCGATGGCTATCGACAGCCGGTGGCCTTTCACGACTCCAGGGTGGACCGCACTCACACCACGATCGAGCTCGTTCGAGAGGGAAAGGTTCAGCCGATCGTCCTGGGCGACCATGCGGCCATCCTGGTGAATTGGGAAACTCCCGAAACGGTCGATGCTGAGACCGTCTTCATTGGCTACGGCCTCTCAGTCCCCGAGGCGGGATATGACGACCTGGCGGGAGAGAATCTCAAGGGAAGGGTCGCTGTCTTGATCCGAGGCGGACCCACCAGTGTCCCTGGCCCCATCAAGGCGCATGGCCAGTCTCCAGAAGAGCGAGCGAAGGCGCTCCGAGCTGCCGGGGCCATTGGTGTCATCGCTATCCTAAACCCCACGGTCGTGGATCTTCCCTGGCCTCGGCTTTCTAGTGGCATCATGGGAACCCGACTCGAACTGCCGGACCCAGGTCCCGACGGGTTCCATCCCCTCCCGTTCGCAGTCATCTGGAATCACGAGCGTGCGGAAGTTCTGTTCGCCGGCAGCGGCCACACGTTCAAAGAGGCCGCGGCAGGAATCGGCTCCGATCGACCTCTGCCCCACTTCCCGCTGGCCGTACGAATCCGATGCAAGATCAAGGTCAAGCGCCAGGATGTACGATGCCAGAACTTGGTTGGCGTTCTACCGGGGGCTGACCCGAGTCTCAAGAACGAGTACGTCGTCGTAAGCGCCCATCTCGACCACTTGGGGATCGGTGAGCCCGTCAATGGCGATTCGATCTACAGCGGAGCAATGGACAATGCGTCCGGTGTTGCGGCCCTACTGCACATAGCGCAACGGATGAAGGAGGATGGCACTAAGCCCAGACGATCGGTCCTGTTCCTCGCGGTAACGGCGGAAGAAAAGGGCCTCCTGGGATCGGAGTACTTTGCTGGGCACCCGACGGTCAAGGGACCCATCGTCGCCAATCTGAACCTGGACGGGCTTCTTCCATTGTGTCCCTTCAAACACATGGAGGTCCAGGGGCTCGCCGAATCCTCGCTCGGGGACGACATTCGTGTCGTGTGCGCCCAAAACGGAGTGGAAGCCCATTCCGAATACGAGCCGGATCGCGTTCTCTTCATCCGGAGCGATCAATACAGCTTCATCCGAAGAGGGGTCCCGGCTTTGTTCCCGATGTATGGGTACGTTCAGGGGTCGGAGGACGAGAAGCTCTTCAAAGCCTGGACGAAAGACCGGTACCACGCGCCTTCGGACGACCTCGACCAGCCCGTGGATTTCGGGGGCGCAGCCCGGTTCAACAACGTCATGGAAGAGATGGTGGTGCGTATCGCTAACGCAGACACCCGTCCGGCGTGGAAGCCCGAGAGCTTCTTCCGGCGATTCGCCAAGTAAACAGGCCCGCCCCAAACAGTTGTGCGACTAGGAGCAGCCGCCCGAGGGAGGTGCAACACTTGTTCATGTGTTATCGGATAAGGCCCGTTTGTGGGGTTCCATCCCTTCCCCGGAACTGTCGATAGGCGTCGATCCACT
>Ga0209415_10000142_pt1 | contig 112460 bp, 112 predicted proteins | sample PeaSoiSIISIP2007_FD_187696 | JGI IMG/M metagenome (GOLD analysis project Ga0209415, IMG submission 187696) | Peat soil microbial communities from Weissenstadt, Germany - SII-SIP-2007 (SPAdes) (version 2) | ecosystem: Environmental > Terrestrial > Soil > Wetlands > Peat | place: Germany...
ATAGACTCCGTCGACCGTGCCGACCAAAATGCCCGACATCGGACCGGCTGAGGAAGAAAACGAGCCTCCTCCCGGTGAAACGCAAACGAACACGCACAAGCGATTCTGCCCGAGTTAGGGGAGGACATTCCGATGAGGATCTTCGCCGCCGTGCTGCTTGCGGTCGGGAGTTTGTTTCTCTCGTCGATCGCACGCGCAGCCGATCCATATGAGATCAGCGTCATCCTGCCGGTGACCGGTTCAGGCGCGTTCATCGCGCGGGCCGACATGAATGCGCTCTCGGTCATCGAGCAGCTCGTGAACAAATCCGGTGGGATCCGCGGCCGCCCCATCAAGTTTGCCGTGCAAGACGACCAGTCGAATCCCGCGCTCAGCGTGCAACTGCTCAACGGCGTGCTCGCAAGACACGTCCCGATCGTCCTCGGCTCGACGCTCGCTGCAACGTGCAATGCGATGGCGCCGCTGCTCAAGGACGGGCCTGTCGAATACTGTTTCTCTCCCGGGATCCACCCGCAGGAGGGAAGCTACATCTATTCGGCCGGCGTCGGCGTCACCGATCTGGTCGCGGCGATCGCGCGCTATTGCCGCGAACGCGGGCTGAAGAAGATCGCGGTGATCACGTCGACCGATGCGACGGGCCAAGACGCGGATCGAGCGGTCGACCAGATGTTCAACGCTCCGGAAAATCGGACGCTAGCCATCGTCGACCGCGAGCATTTCAATGCGACCGACGTCAGCGTCGCTGGGCAAATGACTCATGTGAAAGGATCGGGCGCCGACGTTCTGATCGCATGGAGCACGGGGACGCCTTTCGCAACGGTCCTGCGAGGTGCTCGAGATTCAGGGCTCGAGCTCCCGATGTTCTCCACCAACGGGAACATGTCGTATACGCAAATGCGGCAGTATACGGCCATCCTGCCGAAAGAGTTGCTTTTTCCGGGATTGCCGTCGTTCGGTCCCGACCAGCTTCCCAACGGTGCGCTGAAGAATGCCGTCAAGCGGTTCTTGGATGCATTCAAAGCAGCCGGTATCCGGCCGGAGGCCGGTGAGAACCAGGTGTGGGACGCGACCTTGATCTTGATCGAGGCCCTCAAGAAATACGGCCCCGACGCGACCCCGCAGCAGATCCGCGACTTCGTCAACAACCTGCGCGGCTGGACTGGGATTTACGGAACCTTCAACTACCGCATGATTCCGCAACGCGGCGTGGGGATCGACGCCGTCATCATTCAGCGGTGGGATCCTACGCAAGAGCGGTGGATCGGCGTCAGCAAGCCGGGCGGTTCGCCCCTGTAAGCGCCGGCTAGCGCACCGTCCGCAGACCGATTAGGCGTGCGCCGGTGCTGCCGCATGACCGCTCGTCGCGCGCTCGAACCGCTCCGACGGGACCTCGGCAAAGCCCCAGTAGTCGGGATTGCCGGCGATCGGCGGCTTCCAATCCTGCGGCTGGCGAACCTTATACGTCGCGTCATCGATCTGCTGGATTTCCGCGGTGTATTCGACGGCGAGCTCGTTGGGGTCGAGAAAGTACGCGAAGACGTTGTTGCCGGGGCCGTGACGTCCGACGCCCCATTCGATCACGGTGCCGCTGCGCCGTACGCGCGCGCTGCCGCGCATGAGCGAGTCGATGTTCGGGACCTCGAACGCGACGTGATTGAGCGAGACATTCCCGACCCGCGTGATCGCGACGCTGTGATGGTCTGCGTTGCAGCCGAGGAAGTCCATGCGCGCCGTTTGATCGCGCAAGCGGAAGCCGAGCGCGTCGCGGAAGAACGCCGATGACTTGTCCGCCTCGGCCGCGTTGATGACGAGATGGCTGAGCTTGTACGGCCGATTCTCGACGTGACCAGCGTCGCGATGCTGCTCGACATCCGCCAGCACGCGCAGTTCGCGCCCCTCGGCGTCGTTGAGCGAGAAGCCGTAGCCGCCGCCCGGTTCGTCGAGTGCCCGCGGCTGCGCCGGCGGTTTTCCGCTCGCCTTCGAGACACGCTCGAAGAGCGCGTCGACCGCGGCGCGATCCGGCGCCGCGAAGTTCGCCCGGATCAAGCCGGGGACTGCGCGCGGCCGCAGGACGACGACGTGGTGCTCCGGTCCGCTCGCGCGGAAGTAGACCGCTTCTCCGTCGCGCTTGAGTAGCGAGAGCTCCCAAACGTCCTCGTAGAACTTGATCGAGCGATTCATGTCGGCGACGCCGAATTCGACGCTGCGCAACGCGGTGATGCTGGCTTGAGCCACGATGACTCCTCCTTAACGGACCTGCTTGTGAACGTGTGTGTGGTCGTGGTCGTGATCGTGATCGTCGATCGGCTGGTCCAGGCGAGGGACGAAGCCTTGCGCGGTCGGCGACGGTTCGCTCGGGATCGCTTCGACCGTCTTTTGAAAGAGCATATTCATGAACAGGTACATCGGCTTTGTCTTCATGACCAGCGCGCGCGCCGGCTTATCGGGGTTGCGGTTGAAGTGCTGGTGGACGCAATTGTTGTGAACGATCGCCACGTCGCCGCATTCCCACTCGTAGCGAATCCCGTCGTGGATCTCCGCGCCCTCGCCGTCGAGAATGTAGAAGACCGCCTCGTTCACGTGGCCGTGTTTGGCCGAACGGCCCCCCGGCGCGATCTCCTCGAGGTGGATGTGCAGGGTTTGCGCTATACCGTCCTTGGGCTCGATGTAGTCCTTGTTGTAGTGCTGGGGACCTCCGTCGAACTCGAGCTCCGCTCCCTTGCGCACGCGCGGGCGCGAGCGGAGCCGGCGCAGTTCCTCGGTGAGGTTGTATTCACCCTGGATGGCACGGACAAAAATACGATTGGGGTTGTCGAAGTTGCCTTTGCCCATGAGACGCCTTTCGCTGGTATTCGTGCTCGCCGCCTGCGCATTTACCTGTGCCGGCGGAGCCGTACACGCCGACGCGCCGGCCAAACTGGTGGTCAGCTGGGGGACGCTCGAGCCGACCAATACCCCCGTCTGGGTCGCAAACGACGCCGGGATCTTCAAGAAGCATGGCCTCGACGTCGAGCTGCACTTTGTGGCGAGCTCGCTTCAAATCACGGCGCTGCTGAGCGGCGACGTGCAGATCGCGATGGTCGGCGGTCCCGAGGTGGCAAGCGCCAACGCCTCCGGCGCGGATCTCGTGATCCTCGGGACCCTGGGTCCGGTCTCCACCTACCTCTTCGAGGTGCCGAGCAGCATCAGGAGACTTGCCGACATGAGGGGGAAATCGGTTGCGGTCAGCCGCTTCGGTGATGCCCCGGACTCGGCGACACGGATCGCGTTCCGCAAGCTCGGCCTTGACCCCAAGGACGTCACGTTCGTTCAGGTCGGGACGTCGAGCAACCGAATGACGGCGCTCTTGAACGGCGCCGTACAAGGGACGCCGGCGTCCCCCGGCCTCAACATCGTATTGGAAGAACACGGAATGCACCCGCTCTTCGACATGGGGAAGATGAAGATTCCAGCGGCCAACATCACGATAGCGGCGCGCCGCGCCTGGATCAACGCGAACCGGCCGCTCGCGCAACTCTACGTCGACGCGTTGCTCGACGCAGTCCAGCGGACGCGGACGGACAAAGCATACAGCGTGGCAATCCTCAAGCAGTACTTCAAAACGGACGATACGAAAGCGATGACGTTGTCGTACGACTACGTGGTACGCACGATCCCATCCGTGCCCTACGCGAAGGTCGAGCAGTTTACCGACGTTCTCGCCGAGATGTCCAATACGAACGAGAAACTGCGCAACTTCGACGTTGCCAAGATGCTCGACGATTCGTTCCTTCGCGACGCCGCGCGCCGCATGAATCTCCGTTAGGCTATTCGTCCCGATACGATGGCGTCGCCGTCTCGATGACCGAGCCGCCGCGCTCGAGCGCGACGCGCCCAAGCCTCCCGGGATCGCGCACGAAAAACGTCGCGGTCTTTCCGTGCACTTGCACGATACCCAAATCGATCGGAGCCCCCGAGCGGTCCCCCACGACGTGGAGGTCGCTGGCGGGCGCGTCGACGATCACGTACAGCCACTCACCGTGCCGTCCGTTGAGCAGCTTGGCCGTCGGCGCATCGCGAACGGTCTTCGCAAAAGCCGTGTGATTGAAATGGCTCGTCGCGATCGTTGCCAAAACGGCGTCGTCCGAGGAGAGGCGTGCTTGCAGATGCTGCACCTGAAAAAGCGATGCAATCGTCACGCCGACTGCTACCACGAGAGCGGCCGCCGTCGCCATCGGGCCGTTCCCGCGTCGCCGCACCGGTAGCGGCGTGACTTTTTCGGCTCTCGGATGCGACGATGCCAGCTCGGCGACGACGGCCTCAGCCTCACCCAGCCGCCGCGAACACTCAGCGCAGGCCGCAGCGTGGGCTTCGACGCGAGCACGCTCACCGTCATCGAGGACGCCGAGGGCGAACAGCTCGGCGTCTTCACCGAGATGGTCGTTCATCGAATCCCCTGGGGCGCAAGCGAGGTGTGCAGCTTGCGGATCGCAAGCGAGAGGCGGCTCTTCACCGTCCCAAGGGGAATGCCGAGATCGCTCGCTATCTCCACGTGCGTGCGGTTGCGGAAAAACGCGAGGTCGAGGGCCTGCCGCTGCTCGGCCGGGAGTGCCTTGACCGCGCCCTTCAAGCGCGCGAGCTCCACGTAATCGGGAATGTCGATCTCCTCCGGTTCGTCCCGGATCGTCCCGGCGATCTCGAAGTGCCGGGCCGCCGCACGCATCCGCGAGAGCGCTTCGTTCCGCACGCAAACGACGAGGAACGCACGCAGCGATCCGCGTTCCTTGCGAAAAGAATCCGGCCGCTGCCAGATGCGGAGGAGCGCGTCGTGAACGCAATCCTCCGCGTCGGCACGGACCCGCAGGACGCGTGCCGCGGTGGAGTACAGCAGATCGCCGTAACGGGCGTAGACTGTTTCGAGTGCGCTGGCCTTGCGCGCCAAGAAGCCCTCGATGAGGTCGGAGTCGCTCGTGATGTCGATGATGTCTCCGCTGGCAAGCACGCGTTGATCACGCGAAGTTCTGGTCTTGTACCTTCGCTGTGCGACCGCGAACGTCCAGCGTGATGTTCCGGTATCCGATCGTCGAAAGCAGCTTGTCGGCGGGAACCTTCAGTGGTCCGGGCCCAGGGGCCGTCCCCGGCGCGGGTTGAGGATACGCCGTCGACTGGGCCGTGTAGAAGTGCGTCTTGCCTTCGACGTGCTCCATCACCTGATGGATGTGTCCGTTGAGAGCAGTTACCGAATCGAACTTGGCTAAGACCGCGAGCGCCTTGGCGCTATCTTCAGTGAACCAGCCAAAGTCCGTGGAGACCGTGTAGAGAGGGACGTGGCTGAAGACGACGACCGGAGTCGAGCTCTTGACCGAGGCGACGTCTTTCGCGAGCCAGTCGATCTGCTGCTGGCCCAGCAAGCCGTTCTTCTCAAAGTTAAAAACATTAACGAGCGCGATGAAGTGGACTCCGTTCTGGTCCCACGACCACCACGGATCCTTTTGCCCGCTCCGCTGGAACGCGGCAAAATAGCCCTTTCCGCTGTCCCCGAGCATATCGTGCTCGCCTGGGATCGTGATCAGCGGCGCTTTGATCGTCGAGAGGAGCTGCTTGGCAGTGTCAAACTGGTCGGCTTTCGAAAGATGCGTGATGTCGCCGGTATGCATGACGAACGCAGGCTGCGTGGGCATCGCATTGATCGCGGTGATCGCCTTTTGCAGGGTCGCACCGACGTCTTCGTTGGGTGCTTGGTGGAAGCCGATGTGACTATCGCTGATTTGTACGAACGAAAACGCTCGGGCGTCGGCTGCTGAGGCGACCGCGGTCATCGTGCCGGCGCTCGAAAGCGTCCAGACGAGACCGGTCCCCGTCCACGCGACGTGTTGAAGGAAGTCTTCGCGTTTCATTAATTTTCAAATTCCTTTAGTCCGAAATACAGGATGTGTGAGTGCCGCGGAGCCCAGGATGGGCGAGAGCGGCCTTACGCGCTAAGGCGCAGTGACGGTGATGACACCCTTCATGTAGGGGTGCACCGCGCAGATGTAGTTGTACGTTCCGGGAGTCGCGAATGTGTGCGACCACGAATCGTGCGTGTCCAGGCCGCCCGAGTCGAACGCCTTTGTGGACGACGTTGCCGTGTGCGCATCGTCGTCGTCGTTGATGAACTTTACGCTCGTTCCGGCTTTGATCGTCAGGGTCGCAGGGTCGAATTTGAAGTCTTTGATGTGAACGATGGGACCGGTCGCTTGCGCGCCGGCCTGGGGGATGGAGAACGCGAGGACGCCGGCCATCAGCGCACCCGCAGTCATGAGAAGCCTCATGCCGCTGTACGCGCGAGGGCGTCCGGCGGATTACTTTTTCTCGGAGCGGTACTGCTTGATGACCTCCCGCGCGGTGCGGAACCCCTCGGCGGCTATGGGCACGCCGGCGTAGACCCCGGCTTGCAGGAGGATCTCGGCGATCTCGTCCTCGGTGACCCCGTTGTTGAGCGCGCCGCGGACGTGGACGCCGAACTCGGTCCAGCGGGCCATGACCGAGAGCATCGCGAGATTGAGCATGCTGCGCGTCTTGTAGTCGAGACCAGGTCGCAGCCAGACGTTTCCCCAGCAATGCTCGGTCGTAAATTCGGTGAAATGATCGTAGAACCGATCGGACTGCTGCTTGCCGCGGTCGACGTGCTCCGCGCCCAAGACTTCACGGCGAACGCGCGCGCCTTCACGCATCCGTTCCTCGGTCGATAGTGCCATGTCGGATCTCCTGTTCGTCAGTCGAGAAAGATGTACGTCGAAAGCTCCCCGGCGACCGCAAAGCCGAGCCGCTCGTAGAGGGCGACGGCTCTTTCGTTGAAGTCGTTCACGTAGAGTGAGAGAGTCGGGGTCGACTCGAGGAGCCGCCCGCAGATCGCAGCCATTCCGCGCGACGCGTAGCCGCGGCCGCGCAGGTCCGGCGGCGTCCACACGCCCTGCAATTGCGTCGTCTGCTCCGTACGCGCGCCGATGTTCAGCATGAAGCGCAGTTCGGCGTCTTCCTTCCATACCCACCACCAGCCGCGGTCGATGAGCCGGCGCACGCCGTAGGCGAAGCCCGGGCGGCGTTCGCGCGGGTCGTATCCCAGCTCGCCGAGCATCATCTGGGCTGAGTGCTCGACGATTGATTCCGCTTCATCCGCGAGTGCCGGGCGTATCGGAACCCCCGGATCGAACGATTGCAACGCGTCCGGTGTGAGGACGAAGAGCTTTTGGCGCTCGCGGATTGCCGTCGGTGGACGCGACCACGTCTTGACGCGGTCCCAAAAATGCTCGACCAGCGGTTTCGGCCCGACGACCATGCGGAACGTCGGATGGCGCCGCGCTTCGATCGCAAATGCGTCGACGGCAGCCAAGTCGTCGGCTGCGATGACGATTTGCGGTCCAAAATAGACGACGCCGCAGATCTCGCGGTCCCAGCGCCGCCACACCCAAAGATCTTCGACCGCGCCGTACCCGCTCTCGACGAGCCAACGCACGTACGCGTTCTCAAACGGCCGTCGTGCGAGGTAGGTGATGACGGCGCTTCGCGTCGAGCGATCGATCGTCGACAGCACGGATTTTACTCGAGCGGACGAACGAACAGCGGCTTTGTCGTCGGTTGCTGACTCCCGCCGGTCGGCTCGATGCTGACCGCGACCGCAACGACATCGTTGGCGGACTCGGGAAGCGCGACGACGGCGACGCCCGTCTTGTTGGGAACGAAGGTAACACTCGGCGCGACGGCCTTCGCGCCGCGCGCCAAGGTCCACGCTTGATAGACGTGACCTGCGGGCGGGACGGGCAACTTGTCCATCGTCATATAGAGGCGTCCGTCGCGCGATATGACTTCACCCCCGGGGACCGCGAACTTCTTGCTGTCGGTTGCCACGAGATCTGCGATCATTTCACGATCGCGTGCCTCGGCCCGCAGCCCCGACTCATTTTGCGCTTCGAGCTGAGCGATCCGGTCGCGCGACGACGCGAGCTCGGCGCGCAGATCGACCGTCGCCATGATATTGATCAAAGCGATGACGATCGCCGCAGCCGCAACGAGATACGCGGGCCAGAGCGGTGCGCGGCGCGCAGGGGGCCTTCGCTCGGTCGCGGCGCGAGGCGGAGCGCCCGGCTGGACGCGCCGCATCAGCCCGGATTTCATCCGAGCCGAGCGGACGTCGTCGACCCTCTCCTCCGCGGCATAACCAAGGACGTCGGCGACGGGTCGAAGCGCGCGGTACTCGGCGCGGCATTCATCGCAGAGGACGATGTGCTCGCTGACGGCCCGCGCGTCATCCGGCGGCAGGGCGCCGAGTGCGTAGACGGCGACCAGCTCGAGCATCTCGTCCGAATGCAAGGGTCCGGTGCTCATCGCAACACCTGCGCTTGCATGCCTTCTCGCAGACGGCGCAGTCCGGAACGGATGCGTGTTTTGATCGTCCCCAGCGGAACGTTGAGCTGCTCGGCGATTTGCTCGTGCGTGATGCCGCCGAAAAAGCCGAGTTCGATCGGGATCCGCTGGTCGTCAGGAAGCGCGCGCAGCGCGTCACGGACGCGCGCCCCGTCGATGCGCGCGAACACGACCTCGTCGACGGTCCCCTCCGATGGGATGTCGGCCGGCATCTCGTCTATCGCGCGCATGGCCTTGCTGCGCAGGATGTCGAGTGCTTGATTGCGCGTGACGCGGGATATCCATGCGCCGAAATTGCCTGCCCGGAAAACGTCGGGCGTGCTCCAAAGCTTGAGGAAAACCGATTGCACGAGATCTTCTGCCGCGGCCGGTTCGCCGAGCATGCGGTGGGCAATACCGAAGACCAGCCGGTGATACCGATCGTAGAGTACCTCGAACGCATTGATGTCGCGCTCCCGCAATCGGGCGAACAGACCTAGGTTGTCGTCCACGGGTTTTGGGTTCGCCTCGCCTCTAGTGTGGGACCTCGCGCTGTTAAGAGAACGTGATGGCCGCTTCAACGGATGTAAGCGGGTCCGATTTTGCGCAAATCGAACACTGCACGCGTGTTGGAGGAAGCGGCGAGGCGCTTGAGCGAGGCTCGGTCGGTGTTTATCCTGACCGGTTCCGGCATCTCGGCGGAAAGCGGACTTCCGACGTTCCGTGGAGTCGGCGGGCTCTGGCGGACGCACCGCGTCGAGGAGCTCGCATCGCCCGAAGGTTTCGCGCGCGATCCGCAGCTCGTCTGGACGTGGTATAACGAGCGGCGCGCTGCACACTCCCGGGCGGAACCCAACGCCGCGCATTATGCAATCGCCCAAATCGAACGACGTTGCGAGCGCTTTGCCTTAGCGACGCAGAATGTCGACTCGCTGCACCTGCGTGCCGGCTCGCGCAACGTCCTGGAGCTGCACGGTCATTTGCGGGAGGCGCGTTGCACCGGTTGCAGCGCGCGGCGCCCGCTCGACGATGCATTTTCGCTCGACGCGATCGATCACGCCTGCGGTGGCCGCTTTCGTCCGGACATCGTATGGTTCGGAGAACCGCTGCCCGCACCCGTTTGGCAACGTGCGGTGCAGGCGGCGCAAGAGGCGGACGTGATCGTCGTGGTCGGCACGTCGGGAATCGTCCATCCGGCAGCGTCGCTCGCGACGACGTACGCGCGGAACGCCTATGTCATCGAGGTGAACCCGGAAGAGACGATCTTGACGGAATCGGTCGACATATCTTTGCGTGGAAACGCGACGTCGATCGTCCCGGCGCTGGTCGCAGCATGAGCGATTTTGCCAATTACGTCGAACTCGCCGTCGCATTGACCGGTGTGGCGGTGATCGTCGGCCTGGCGGCCGAGCGGCTTCGCGTCCCCTATTCGGTCGCGCTCCTCGTCGTCGGCATCGCGGCGTCACCGCTCGCGAACCGCGAGCCGCTCTTCACGTTCCCGCAAGGGCTGCTCTTCGTTTTTCTTCCAGCCCTCGTCTTCGAAGCGGCGCTGCATCTCGATCCGCAGGCGCTGTTGCGGCGTTGGATGCCGATCGCAACCCTGGCGGTCCCCGGGGTGCTTTTCACCGCGCTCCTAATCGCTGCCGCATGCTCCGGCATTGCGGGCCTCGCCTTCGCCCCTGCGTTCGTCCTCGGAACGATCGTCTCGGCGACCGATCCGGTCGCGGTCATTGCGACGTTCAAGCGCCTCACGGTCCCGCTCGATCTGCAGACGATCGTCGAAGCCGAGTCGCTCGCCAACGACGGGATTGCCGTCGTGCTCTACGGCGTCGGCGTCAAGCTCGCCGCCGGCAACCACGTCGAGTGGCTGCGCGAAGCCGGTGCCGGCGTCTATGACGTCGCCGCCGCAATCGCGATCGGCGTTCTCTTTGCGTATGTGTACGTGCGGCTCTTGCACGGGATGCAAGACGCGGGGTACTACTCGGTCGGAAGCTTGGTCCTTGCGTATGGTTCGTATCTTGTCGCCACGGAGGCGCATGCGTCTGGGATCTTTGCGAGCGTAGCGGCCGGAATCGCGATCGGCCTGTTCAAGCGCTATTCGCCTACGGAAGAAGTAGTTCGTGATTTGGAGTCATTCTGGTCCGTGCTCGCCTTCCTCGCAAATTCGCTCGTCTTTTTGTTCATGGGCTTCGCGCTGAATTTGCAACGCCTGTTCGCCGAGCCGCTCGTCATAGCCGTCGCCTTAGCAGTCGTGTTCTTGTCTCGCGAATTGCTCGCGTATGGCGTGTTACCGTTCTTCGGCATCATTCGCAACTGGCGGCGCGTCGTCGCGTGGTCCGGCCTGCGCGGTGGTCTGGCGCTTGCGCTCGCCCTCAACTTACCGAACGATTTACCCGGTCGCGACGCGATCATCCACGGGACGTTCGTCGTCGTCCTCGTCACGCTGGTCGTCCAGGGCTTGACGATCGAACCGCTGCTGCGACGGCTCCGGCTGACCTAGACTACGGTGGGAGCGAGAGCGGCGGGCCTTGATTGTCTTCGTAAACGGTAGGCGGTGCGGGAGCCTCCGGCATCGCGGGTTTGGCGTCGTCGACGCTGTGCACGCGCGGCGAGCGCAGCTCGGGGATGTCGATTGCCGCCCCTTCCTTGGCCGTCGGACGCGCGCGTCGCAGGGGCGGCATTTCGACGGCCGTTTTTTTCTTCTGCGCGCCGTCGAGCGCCAGTTCCGGAGGCGGGGCTTCGCGCTTGGGAGGACGTTCGGTGACGGAGGTTTCCTTGAAATCTCCCGGCTGCGGCACGGTGAGCGCGTCTGCTTCGTGGATCGCAACGCCGCGAACGACATAGACTTCTCGTAAGCGCCGCATGCCACGCAACGGGATATTTTCGAACGGCACGACGTCGAATAGATCGCGGACCGGGTCGATCGTACTCTTCGACGCGACGATGTAGGCGTTGAGCTCCTCGGTGTGCTCTTGTAGGCGCGAAGCCAGAGTCGCCTCGGGGCCGATGACCGTGAATTCGCGCCGCTCTTTGAAGCCGATGTCGCCGGCGATGATCATCCCGGAGTTGAGGCCGATACCGACATGCAGTAACTGGCGCTTTTCGGCTTTCCAGCGGGCGCCCATTGAGTTGACCAAGCGCACGATGTCGATCGCAGCGCGCAAGGCGTGCTCTTCCTGACCTTCTTCTTCGAGCGGCGGCATTCCGAAGACCGCCGTGAGCCCGTCGCCGAGAAACTTGTCGATCATCCCCTGGTGTTTTTGGATCGACTGGCCGGCGACGGTAAAGAACTCGTTAAGATATTTCAACGCATCGGCCGGGGTTTGGCCCTCGAGCACGTTCGCGAAGTTCCAAATGCGGCAGACCATGATCGTCGCGCGCCCGGCTCGCCCGCGGAATATGTCCGGATCGTGCCGCGCGAGCAAGTCCTTGACGACCTCCGGCGGAAAGTACCGCTCGAAGATGCCGCGGATGCGTTTGTTCTCTTCCCGCTGGATGATGACACGGCGAGCCCCGGCAACGATTAAAGCGATGCCGATGGCCAAGACCACCGAACCGGCCAGCAGGACGTAGTCGGACACGCTGGCTTCTTCGACAGACGTCACCCTTTCCATAGGGATACAGGCCACATATCGTCGGCCGCCGTAGCGTGGACCGCTATGAGCGACCTAGAAGCGATTCGTGAAGAGATTCCCTCGTACGCGGGCTACGAGGATGCGACGATCCGTCCACTCGCCGACAAGCAGCTCCGGGCCTGGCTCGGGGAGCGGCTTACGCTGCTGGACGCGCGGCTCGGTCTTGCAGACGGGCCTCTCGCGAAGAGCTACGAGCACCTGCTGCGCGAATGCGAGTTCTCCGATCCGCACGCCGTGCGCGCGCTCGAGGAAGGCGACTTCGATGCCGGCGACCTAGCGCTGCTGTACACGCTGGACCATCGGCTGATCGAAGGAGCCGATCGCGCCGAGTCGATCGACGCGTCAAACGTTGCGGGCTACCTGCAGGAGCTCGAGCACCTCTTTGCGAGCCGCAACGCACTCATCTTGGAACAGGCGAAGCGCTAAGAATTTTGCCGGTGCGGCGGTTCATGTTCCACAGTATGAGTGCTAAGCAGGCAAAAGCAAATGTGATCGATGCCACTCCGCTGCCGACGTCGGCCAGAACCAATTTGCCGATGCCGAAGAGCATGCCGTAGACCAAGCCGCAGCCGGCGAACCAATCGACTATTGAGAGGCCGAGCTGGTCGCTCGCAGCGCCGACGCGGCTCTTCGCCGCAATCGGTCGCCATCCGGCCGCGCTTGGGCGGACGCGCTCGAAGAAGCGCACGAGTACCGGTTCGGGCTCGGGCCCCGTCGCGAATGTGACCGCGAGCCAGACGAACGTCGTCGCCGCTACCGTCACCAACAAGCTCTTAGCGACGGCGTTGGGATCGGTCGCGGGAAAAACGTTCGCGAGCTTGAGCGCCGTCGAGATCGCGGCCGACGTGCACAGTGCGCTGATCTCACTCCACGCGTTCACGCGCCACCAATACCAGCGCAGGATCATCACTAAACCGACGCCGGCACTGAAGGTGAGCAGGAACTGCCACGCGCCGCTGATCGAATCCATGAACGTGGTGACGAGCGCGGCGAGCAACATCGCAACGAGCGTCGTCGCCCGCGAGATCCAGACGTAGTGCGTCTCGCTTGCGCCGGGGCGGATGAAGCGGCGATAGAGGTCGTTGGTCATGTACGACGCGCCGAGGTTGAGATGCGTCCCGATCGTCGACATATAAGCCGCGAGGAAGCCGGCCATCATGAGCCCGCGCAACGAGGCGGGCAGATAGTCGATCATGGTTTGCACGTAGCCGAGGGCCGGATCGATCGTGCCGCTTGCGTCCTTCACGCCGTGCGGGTAGAAGACGAGCGCGGATAGCGCGACGAGGATCCATGGCCACGGACGCAGCGCATAGTGCGCGACGTTGAAGAAAAGGGTTGCAAAGATCGAATTGCGCTCGTCCTTGGAGGCGAAGATGCGCTGCGCGATGTAGCCGCCGCCGCCCGGCTCGGCGCCCGGATACGACGATGCCCACCACGAGACGCCGATGTAGACCAAGAACGTGCCTAGCGGCATCCACGCGGCGTCGCCTGTTGGAAAGAACGCGAGGACGGAGCCGCCGGTGACGTGCGCTGCGTCGACGACGGCGAGCTTCGCGCGCAAGGCGCCGATTCCGCCGACCGCGGCGACCGCGACGACGGCGAGCACGATCGTCATCGACATCTTGACGATGAACTGCACGAGATCGGTGACGAGGACGCTCCAGAGCCCGCCGATCATCACATAGAGCGCGGTGAACGCAAGGCAGATTCCGATCGCCTCGAACTTTGGGATGCCGAGCACGAGACCGAGGATTTTCGCGATCGCGAGGTTGACCCAGCCCATGATAATCGTGTTGACGAGCAGCCCCTGGTAGACCGCGCGGACCGCGCGCAGCGCGGCGGCCGGTTTCCCGCCGTAGCGCAGCTCGATGAACTCTACGTCGGTGAGGACGCCTGAGCGCCGCCACAACGCGGCAAAGAAGAAGACGGTGAGGATCCCGCTCATCACCATGTTCCACCAGAGCCAGTTGCCGGCGATCCCGTTCTTGGTCACCATCTCGCTCACGGCGAGCGGGGTGTCGGCGCCGAACGTCGTCGCGACCATCGACGTCCCGGCGAGCCACCACGGCACGTTGCGCCCCGAGAGAAAGTACTCCGAGAGGCTCGTCCCGCCGCGGCGCGAGTAGTAGAGCCCGATCGCGAGATTCAGCGCAAAGAACGCGGCGATGACCGCATAGTCGATCGGCCCCAGCTTCATAGGCGGCCGTTCAACGACGAGGACGGTGCCCCATCTCCCGCAAACGCCGTAGCGTGCGGGCGTCCTCGCTCTCGATCGCCGTCGTTTTGACGCTTGCCGCGCCGCAGATCGCGTGCGCTGCGATGCCGGGTCTCGTCCCGGTGCCGCGCAGCATGCAAGTCGTTCGCTGTGCGTACGCGCCGTCGCTCGCGATGCCGGTACGCATCCCCTCGAGCGTCGATCCGGGCGGCGTCGAGCTCTTGCGCGAGCGATGGCGCGCTCTCGGTTTGCCTGCGCCCTCGCCGGTCGGATCGGGCGCGGCCCTGGCATCGCGGCATTCCGGCGGCGCGGAGCGGTACTCGCTGCGCATCGACGACGGCGGGATCAGGATCGATGCCGACGGACCGGACGGTGAGTTCGATGCCCTTGCGACGCTCGCGCAGCTGCCGCAGCGCGGCGCGCGGGGATGGACCCTGCCGTGCGTTGCGATCGACGACGCACCGGCGATGCGCTGGCGCATCGTCTCGGACGACGTCTCGCGCGGGCCGCTTCCGACCATGCGCTATTTTAAGGAACGCATCCGAACGCTCGCGGCCTTCAAAGCCAACGGGTACTCACCGTACATGGAGCAGGTCTTTGCGGATCCGCGCAGCCCGTTCGTCGCCCCGCCCGATCCGCTGACGGCGGCGCAGCTGCGCGAACTCGACGCGTATGCGCGGCGCTTTCACGTCGCGCTCATCCCCGAACAGCAGACGTTCGCCCACATGCACGAGTCGCTCGAGTGGGAGCGGTACGCGCCGCTCGCTGAGTTGCCCCATGGCTACCTGCTCGCGCCGGGCGATCCCGGCCGGGTCGCGTACCTGCGGCCGCTCATCGACGACGAGCTGCGGGCCGTCCCGGACGCGCCGTTCTTCCATATAGGAAGCGACGAGCCGCTCGATCTCGGGCGCGGGAAGAGCGCGGCGCTCGTTGCGCGCGACGGGCGCGGGCCCGTCACCGCTGCGGCGATCGCGCAAATCGCCGCCTTGATCACCGCGGCGCACGTGCGGCCGATGATCTGGGACGACGCGATCCAGCAAGACCCGGCGATCCTGGCACGCCTTTCGAAGGCGATCGCAATCGTGAGCTTTCACTACGGCGTCGAGCCGACGTATCGGCCATACCTCGAGCGGATCGCGAACGCCGGCTTCGATCAATTTGCCTCGCCCGGGGCCTGGAACTGGAACGAGATCTTTCCGGACATCGACACGGCGTTCACCAGCTCGGCGCGATTTATCGCGGAGGCAAAGCGGACGCCGCACGTGCTCGGCCTCTTCGAGACCGTCTGGCACGACGACGGCGAGTCCTTGTTCGAGGCGACGTGGTATCCGGTCGTTTTCGCACTTGCGTCGGCCTGGCAGCTTACGCCGGTGGACCGCGCCGCTTTTGCGGGAGATTTTGCGCGCGCATTTTTTGCCAGCGGCGATCCGCGCTTCGGTCGCGACCTCGAGAATCTGGCCGCGATCCGCACGATGCTGCGCGCCGAACCCGAGAGCGATCCCGGCGACTATCTTTTTTGGGCCGACCCGTTCGACCGGCGCATTTCGGATCGCGTCGCGCAGGCGGACCTTCGCGGGCTGCGGCTGCGGGCGGAAACGATCATGACCCACTTGATGACCGTCACGCCGGCGATGCATCCCAACGCCGCGCGCGTGATGCTGCTGGCCGCCCGGCGCTACGATGCCTTGGCGCGTCACGTCCAGATCGCGTCGGAGGCGCGAGCGTATTACGAGGACGCACGAGCGCACGCAAACGGCACGGATGACGGTATCGTCTACCGCGGGCTCAACGTCGCGAAGTATGCGTGCTGGGAGCTGCGTGACGCGATGCTTGCGATCGCGCCCCTCTACGAAGCGGCGTGGCGCTACGAGGACCGGCCGTACGCGCTGCCGCGCGTTCTGGTGCGCTATCACATGGCTGCCTCCCGAGCGACGGCATACGCCGACCGCATCAACACGATCGAACGCGAGGACTATCTGCGCGAACACGCGTTGCCAACATTTGAAGACGCGCTGGGACTGCGACGCACAGGAGGTGCTAGTGCCGCGGAGCCCAGGATGGGCGAGAGCGGCCGACGATGATCGCCGGCATCGAGATCATCGCCGTTTTTGCGCTTTGCGCGGGGCTGATGATCGCCCGCCTCTTGCCCGCGCTGCTCGCGGTCCCGCTGCTCGCGCTTTTGATGGGGGCGGTCGCCGGTGTCGGGCCGGGTGGATTGGCCACGATCGTGACCGATGGAACGATCGCGCTGGCCGCGGTCTACGCGACCGTGATTTTCGGCGCGATGCTCGGCCGCGTCACGATGGAGACGGGGATCGCCGAGGCGATCGTCAGCTACGCGGCCGAGTTCGGCGGCGACCGGCCGATGCTGCTCGCGCTGGTCCTGTGCGCCGCCGTCGCGCTGCTTTTCACATCCTTAACCGGGCTCGGTGCGATCATCATGATCGGTTCGATCGTTCTGCCGATCATGCTGACGACCGGGGTCCCGCGGTCGACCGCCGCCACGCTGTTCTTGCTTGCCTTTGGGCTCGGCTTTATCTTTAACATCGCGCAGTGGACGTTCTATACGAAGCTGTTCGGCGTCGAGCAAGCGGCGATGCAAGGCTTCGCGGTCGTGCTGTTCGTGATCCAAGCGCTTGCGATCGCGATCTTCACGATCGTACGCGCGCGCCGCACGCGCGACTACGCGACTTGGGCGATCGCTGCGGAGGGACGCGATGAGGCGGTCGCGCGCGCCAGAAGCATCCCACCGTGGTCGCTCGTCACGCCGATCCTGCCGCTTGCACTCTACGTCTTCGCGCACGCGAATGCGCTGGTCGCCTTCGCGCTCTCCGCCCTCTACGGCGTCATCGTGACGCAGCCGCGTCGTTCGATCAAAATCCTGGTCGCCTCTGCGATCCGCGGCGTCGAGGACGTCGCGCCGGCGATCCTGCTGATGATGGGGATCGGGATGCTCCTCGCGGCCGCGAACCTGCCGGCCGTGCAAGCTGCTTTGGTCGCGGTCGTTGCGCCGCTCGCCCCGCGCTCTCCGCTCGCCTACGTGATCGTGTTCGGCATTCTCAGCCCGCTCGCGCTCTATCGCGGACCGCTCAATCCGTTCGGCGTCGGGATCGGCGTTTACACGGTCCTCGCGGCCCTGCACGTGATGCCGCCGATCGCGCTGGTCGCCGCCGTGATGGCCGTGGTGCAAGTCCAAAACGTCTGCGATCCGACGAATACGCAAAACGTCTGGGTGGCCAACTACACGGGCGTCCGGGTCGACCAGATCCTGAAGCTGACGTTACCATATCAGACCGCGGTCGCGACGCTCGCGTGCATCGCATTCACGCTCCTGATGCCGGCGAGCGCTGCCCAGACCGGCGCGCCGGGAATGTACGCGCCGGCGTCCGCCGATCACGTCGTCGCGATCGGCAGTGACGGAACCACGGCGGCCGCGGTCGCGGCACTCGCCGTCCGCCGCCAGCTCGACGGCAGCATCCTAAAGACGGCGATCCCGCAGGGCGATCCGATGTCGTCCGATTGCGCGGGCAAGCCGTATGCTGCCTATTTGCGCCTCGCCTCAGACACTGCGCAGACCGTACGCGGGACGATCGTCGACGTCGGGATCGAGTTGCTCGATTGCGCGGGCTGGAACGTCGAGCAGTGGTGGGAGCAACGCATCGTCCCGGCCCTCGACAACGCGACGCTCGAGCAAATGGGGCTCGCCGCCCTGCACCGGATGTGGACGTGGTCCTACCTCAATCCTGACGTGGCGCAGGCGCTCTTCACGCGCGGACTCGCGTTCATTCCTGGGCAGACTGCGCCGACCTACTTCTATACGTTGTTCAAGACGGACGACGGCAACATGCGAGCGTGGGTCCGTCCGGGCGGACCCGCCTACGTCGCGGGGATGCGGACCTACGACATCGTCGATCAGGTCGACGGCAAATGGTGGTGGGAATACGGGACGTACCAAACCCAGCTCAAAGCATACGATGGAGAACCTCATTCGTTTCGCCTTACGCGCGGGACGGTACAGCTCACCGTGACGCTGGGCGAGCCGCTGCGCTAGAAGCTACGATGAAAAACGATCAGGATATCTTGATTGACTGGGTCCGGCGCGAGCGCGAACGCTTCGTCGAGGAACTGCGGGGGCTCGTGGCGATCCCCTCGATCTCGGCCGATCCGGCGCACCGTCCCGACATCGAGCGTTGCGCCGAGGCGACGGCCGCGCGGATGCGCGCCGCAGGGATGACGGAAACGGCGGTTCTGGAGACGGACGGCAATCCGGTTGCGTACGGCGCCTGGCTCGGCGCGCCGGGCAAACCGACGGTGCTGATCTACGGCCACTACGACGTGCAGCCCGTCGACCCGCTCGAGCTCTGGACGTCGCCGCCGTTCGAAGCGCAGGTTCGCGACGGCAAGATCTACGGGCGTGGTACGGTCGACGACAAAGGGCAAGTCTTGATGCATGTCGCCGCGATCGAGGCGCACTTGCGCAACCGCGGGCGATTACCGCTCAACGTGAAGGTCGTCGTCGAAGGCGAAGAAGAGATCGGATCGCCCAGCTTCGAGGCGTTCCTCGCGCGCGAGAGTGAGCGGCTCGCGTGCGATGTCGTCGTCGTTTCGGACACGGCCGTGTTCGCGGAAGACGTCCCGTCGTTGACGGTATCGTTGCGCGGGCTCGTTCACTGGGAAGTGACCGTGCACGGCCCGTCGTACGATTTACACTCCGGTTATTACGGCGGCGCGGTGCGCAATCCGATCGAAGCCCTCGCCCGGATGGTTGCGGCGCTAAAGGACGAACGCGGACGCGTCGTAATTCCGGGATTCTACAACGGCGTCCACGAGCTCTCGGCCCGGCAGCGCGCCGAGACGGAGGTGCTTCCGTTCGACGAGGCGCGCGAAGCGCGGGCGTTCGGTCTGGGTGAACTCGCCGGCGGAGAGCGCGACCGTTCGCCGCTCGAACGCATGTGGTTTCGCCCGACGCTCGAGCTCAACGGGATTTGGGGCGGCTATCAGGGCCCCGGCTCCAAGACGATCATCCCGAGTTGGGCCAAGGCGAAGATTTCGGCGCGATTGGTCGGCGACCAAGATCCCGCGCACGTCAAGGGCATCGTCGCCGGCTATCTAAGGAAGATCGCGCCGAGCGGGGTGCGCGTCGAGATCGAGAGCTCAGGCGACGTGCGCGGCGTTTCGACGTCACGCGATCACCCGGCCGTCGTCGCCGCCGCGCGCGCGATGCGGCGCGGCTTCGGCAAGCCGCCGGTCTTCATCGGGATCGGCGGGACGATCGGCCCGGTCTCCAGCTTCGACCGCATCCTGCACTTGCCGCAGGTCTTGATCGGCGTCGGCCTTCCCGACGACGCGATCCACGCTCCGAACGAGAAGTTCACCTTGTCGCAATTCTTCGGCGGGATCGAGACGATGACGTACCTGCACGATGAACTCGCCGCCGCGCTGTGACGAGTCTGCGTGTCGGCATCGACGTGGGGGGAACTTTTACCGACGTCGTCGCCGTCGACGCGGCGTCGCGAGCGATCGTTGCGCGAGTGAAGGTCCCGACCACGCACGATGCACCGGAGGGCGTCGCGGCGGGGATCGTGGAGGGCGTGCGTCGCTTGATCGATGAGTACGGCGTCGATCCGAGTGGGATCGCCTTCATCGCGCATTCGACGACGCAGGCGACGAACGCGCTGCTGGAAGGCGATCTCGCGTCGGTCGCCGTGCTGACCGTCGCCGACGGCCCGTTGGCAGGTATGGTTCGGCGCGCGATGCGCTTTGGTCCGATCGCCCTCGGTGCGGGAAACACGTTCGCCCCGCGCTTCTTCGGCATAACCGGCAGCGTCGACGACGTGCTCGACGGCTGCTCGTACGAGGCCGTCGAGGCTGTCGCGGCGAGCGCGGCTTTCGGAGTCGATCGTCCCGAAAGCGAGGAGGCGGTCGTCTCCCGCGCGCGGCAGCGCGGCTTCGCTGCGACGAGCGGTCATGAAGTGAGCTCGATGTATGGCCTGCGTGCGCGCACGCGGACCGCCGCACTCAACGCCGCGATCCTCCCGCGCATGCTGCGCACGGCGCGGATGACGGCTAAAGCGGTCGCCGATGCGCGGATCTCCGCTCCGCTGATGATCATGCGCAGCGACGGCGGCGTGATGGACGTCGGTGAAGTCGAGCGGCGACCGATTTTGACGTTGCTCTCCGGTCCGGCGGCCGGCGTCGCCGGCGCGTTGCTTTACGAGAATGTCACCGATGGGATCTTCATCGAAGTCGGCGGGACGAGCGCTGACTGTTCGGTGATTCGCAACGGGAGTCCACAGATGCGCCCGGCACGGATCGGCGGTCACCGGACGATGCTGCGCACCGTCGACGTGCGGACGCTCGGCATCGCCGGCGGGAGTCTCGTTGCGCTCGACGGCAACGGCGTGCGCGACGTCGGGCCGCGCTCCGCGCACATCGCGGGGTACCGTTATGCGAGTTTCGTGCTCGAAGAAGAACTCGTCGGCGCGCGTTGGGAGCCGCACGACGGCTACGCCGCACTTCTCGCCTCCTCAGGTGCCCGGATCGCGCTCACGCCGACCTGTGCGGCGAACCTGCTCGGGTTCGTTCCGGAAGGCGCGTTTGCGCGCGGGAACGCCGCGAACGTTGCGCGGGCGTTCGCCCTCGCCGGCGCGGCCCTTGGGGTCGAGCCGGCGCGGCTCGCCCGCACGATCCTCGACGTCGCGACCGGAAAGCTGCGCGGGACGATCGACGAGCTGATCGCGGACTACGCTTTGGAGCGGTCGACCTTGACGCTCGTCGGGGGAGGCGGGGGCGCAGCCGCGCTCGTCCCGTATGCGGCCCAGAAGCTTCGGCTGGGATTCAGACTCGCGCGCGATGCGGAGGTGATCTCGCCGCTCGGCGTCGCACTAGCGCTCGTACGCGACGTCGTGGAGCGCACGATCGTCGATCCCACGCCCGATGACGTCGTCAGAGTTCGTCGCGAAGCACGCGAGGCCGTGATCGCCGCGGGCGCGGATCCCGAAAGGGTCGAGGTTGCGGTGGAAATCGACCCGCGGCGTAACTTGGTGCGCGCGACCGCGTCGGGCGCGACCGCGCTGGTCGAGCAAGCCGGCCATCCGGTCGCGACGGCGCTCGAGCGGATGGCCAGCGCCGCTCGTCAACTCGCGGTCGAATCGACCGCTGTCGCGCGTCTAGCGATCGTCGGCGCTATGAGCGTTTATCGAGCGACGCGGCGCATCAATCGCCACGAGCGTCCATATCTGTGTGTCGTCGACGATCGGGCCGTCGCACGTCTGATCCTGCCCAATGCCACGTTCCTCGAGACCAGCGCCGAGCGTTTCGAGCACGTGCTCGAGCGCGCGATCGAAGCGGGAACCGAGTTCGGCGACGTCGGCCGCGTCCTCCCCGACGTGTTCCTCGTCTATAATGCACGGATCGCGGAGCTGCGAGGGCTTACGACGGCGGCGCACGCGATCTCGCTCGCGCGCGAAGAAGTGAGCGGCCTCCCGGCGCAGACCGCGATCGGGGTCTTGACAGTTAGCCAAGCCTAAGAGGTTGCGGGTTGCGGTGAGCCAAGTCCAGTCGACGCTTTAGCAAGGAGTGCTATGCGGATACTCATGGTCGAGGACGATCAAAGGATCGCGGAACCCGTCGTTGCGGCGCTGCGCTCGCAGCAGCACATCGTCGACGTGGCCGCTGACGGGAGGGCCGGCCTGGAGTTCAGCGAGATGGGGGAGCACGACGTCGTGCTGCTCGATCTGATGCTCCCCGACATCAGCGGGATCGAAATTTGCAAGGCGCTTCGCCGGCGCGGTTCGCGCGCGATGGTCATGATGATGACGGCGCGCGATTCGGTCGGCGACAAGGTGGCGGCGCTCGATCTCGGGGCCGATGACTACGTCGTCAAACCGTTCGACATCGCCGAGCTGCTCGCGAGAATTCGAGCGCTTTCCAGGCGCGGTTCCGACAGCGCCGGCTCGGTGCTCCGGCACGGCCGCCTCGAGATTGACCAAGCGTCGGCGCAGGTGCGTTTCGCTGACCGGACGCTGGATTTGACGCGCACGGAATACGCTATTCTCGAAGCGCTGCTGCGGTATCCGACGCGCGTCTTCAGTGCCGCCGCTCTCTACGATCGCGTCACCGCGCTCGATGCTTCGGGAAGCCCCGTCACGATCAAGACGCACGTCGCGAATCTGCGCAAGAAGCTTCAGGCGGCGGGATGTAAAGGCACGGTCGTTATGACGGTGCAGGGCTTCGGATATCGTCTTGCGGACGCTTAAGCCGTTTTTGGCGTACGCGGCGGCGTTGAGCTGCGTCCTCGTCGTTGCCGCCGTTTTCGTTCATTTCCTGATGAAGCATGAATATCAGGGTGCGCAGACGGCCCGGCTGCAAATCATGCTGCACCAGGGGGAAGAGGTCGTCGAAGGGGCGCCCGTCGCGCCCGTACTCCAGCGTGTCCTAGCCGCTCCCGATGAAGGTCTCGTTTGGGTCGATAGATCGGGTGCGCAGATCGCGAGCGCGGGGATGACGGCGACCCGCGACGCCGCGGTCCAGTCCGCGCGAATACACGAGGAAGGAGCCGACGGAACCCTGCGCGCCACCATTTCGAACAGCCGGCTCGCTAGCGCTTTGCACCACCTCGATTTGGGGCTAGCGATCGGAACGATCCTGGCCGTGTTGACGTCCGGCTTGATCATCACGCTGATCTCGTCGCGAGCGATCTCCGACGTCGAGTCGGCGATGCAGCGGGTCCATCGATTTACCGGCGATGCCGCGCACGAGCTGCGAACGCCGCTTGCCGTCATCACGAACAATGCCGATGCTCTGGCAGGTGATGCGGGCGACGAAGCGCGGGAGCGCAGCCTTTCGAACATCCGTCAGGCGGCGCTTCAGATGCGCAGGCTCATGGATGGTCTTTTGATTCTCGCGCGCGCCGACGAAGGGGTCGTGCACGATCTGCACGCGATCGACGTCGGTACCTGCGTTGCGGGCGTCGCCCACCTCTATCGTGCCGAAGCCGCCGAAAAAGGCATAACGTTTCGAGTACGGGGGGGCGATGCAGGTCAAACGATCTACGGTCAGCCGGAGCAAGTGGCGCGCATCCTCGGGAACCTAGTCGAAAATGCTCTGCGTTACACGCCCTCGGGCGGAACGGTCGAAATCGCCTGTACCGCGGAGCGCGGCACCGTGGTCATCGACGTCACGGATACCGGCGTCGGGATAGAAGCGGAAGCGGTCGACCGGATCTTTGACCGGTTCTGGCGCGGCCGGACATCGGCCGTCTATGGTTCGGGCCTCGGCCTGGCCATCGCTCGCGGTCTCGCACGCGCACACGGCGGCGACGTCAGCGTCCAAAGCCGGCTGGGTGCAGGAAGCACGTTCAGGGTGCGGCTACCGCTGCGGCCGAGCCGGCCTGGGGGCGTGTTCTCGACCGTTTCTTGACCTCGCTGCGGTAACGTTTCCACGTGGCACATAGGATGTGTGCCCTATTGGAGGAGCTCCATGAGTATCCCAGCGGTCGGTTCGGGTGGATCGGCCAGCCTTAGCATCAACGCGAACGAAGCTTCCGGCACGACGACTCAGTCGGCAGCCCAAAAGTTTGCGGAGAGCAGAGCCGAGGCCAGAGCAGGCATCAGCGACGGCGACGAGCCGGTCAACCTCGGCAACAAGATCAACACACACGCGTAAGGGATGACTCCCCAACCCACCCGGGTTGGGGAGTCCGCTTTTCGGCGGCTCGAGCATCCGCGCTCAGGGTCGAGCGGCGTGCGGTTTCGAGTGAACTTCCGAGGCGACGTCGCGATACAGATGCCGCATAGCGTCGACGAGTAGTCCGCCGATGCGGAAAACGCCGTCGCCCGAGATGGAGATGCCCGCCCACGGCGTGCCGCCGTGCCGCTGAACGAGCAGGTACGAATCGTGATCGCGCGTGTAGATCGCGAATTCTCCGGACTCCGCGAGACAGCGAGCTTGCTCGAGCTCTTTGCGGTCGATCGTGGTAAACAGTTCCATGTGTCGCCTTTCCTTATAGCTTGCCGCGACGTTAGCCGCGCTTCGTTGCGATGTAGAGGCCTCTTATAAAGAGATCGCTGCGCTCGAAGCGCACGTCGAATCCGGCCGACTCGAGTGCGTTCTTGTACGTCGCATCGGGAAAGAGCGACATGACATGCGTCTCCTCGAATTGGTCGACGCCGCTGGGTTGAGCGACCATGTAATGCATGCGCAAAATCGAAGTGTCGGCGTAGCGCTCATGAATCTCGAAGCGCGCAATTTTAAGTTCGTTCCTGTCGACGAAGACAGCGCTGATGTGGCCGGCCGCAAACTGATCTGGGGCGAGCCAAGGTTCGAGCATGAAGATCCCGCCCGGATTGAGATGACGGTAGACGTTCGCGCAGGTCTGCCTGAGCTCGGCCTCATCTTTGACGTAGCCGATCGAACTGAACAGACAAATGATCACGTCGAAGCGGCGCTCGAGCGAGAAGTCCTGCATGCGCGCGACGTGAAACGGGACGTGCGGCAACCGTTCGCGCGCGACCTCGATCATCGCGGGATCGACGTCGAGTCCTTCGACGTCGAAATGTGGGGCTAGCCGCTCCAGATGGGCGGCACTTCCGCACGCGACATCGAGCAGAGAAACGCGCCGCTCGGCGAATTCGGCCTCGACGCTGGCGCGAATCCAATCCGCCTCGGATTCATAATCCTTGCCGCGAGCCGCGTAGATCGCGTCGTAGTAGCGGGCGGTCTTCGTGAACATGTTTATGGCGCTCCGCCCCCGGCTCCGCGCCCCCCAAGCTTCGCTTGGGGCCCCCAAACCACACGCGCCCTCACCATATTCGTTGCTTCACCATTCCCCGAGGGGGCGCTCAACAACTTTTTCGCAAAAGACTCCGCATGGGCAACCTCGACGTCCTCGTCGTGGGAGGCGGAAACGCCGGATGCGCTGCCGCGCTCGCCGCGGCTCGTCTCGGAGCGAAAACGGCGCTCGTCGAGCGCTACGGCTTTTTGGGCGGTACCGCGACAGCGGCGATGGTTGGTCCCTGGATGACCTTCCACTCGGGCGGCGAGCGAGTCGTCGGGGGGATCGCGCAAGAGATCGTGGAGCGTTTGGTTGCGATGGGCGGCTCGCCGGGGCACGTCCCGGATTCGTCGGACTACGTCCCCACGGTGACGCCGTTCGATCCGGAGATTCACAAGGCGCTCTTATTCGAGATGATGGCGGAAGCGCGCGTCGAGCTTCTCCTGCACGCATACTTCCTCGAAGCGTTGCTCGACGATGACGCCGTCGTCGCCGGCGCGCGCTTCGCGACCGTCGGCGGCATCCGTGAATTGCGCGCACGCTTCGTCATCGATGCGACGGCCGATGCGTACGTCGCCGCGTCGGCCGGAGTCGATCTTTTGCAAGGCGACGCGCGTGGACGCGTCCAGCCGGCAAGCCTGATGTTTCGCATCAGCCACGTCGATCTCGCTTCGATTGCAGCGTACGTCCGCAGCAAGCCGAAGGAGATGCGTACCTCGCTGAAGCTGCACGAACGCGAGCCGCAGCGCCTTACCGCCGTCGCGGGACTATACGAACTGTGGGAGGCGGCGCGCAAGAACGGCGAAGTCGACGTACCGCGAGAGCTGGTTTCGTTCTTTGCCTCCCCGTACCCCGACGAGGTCACCGTCAACATGACGCGCGTCGTCGACATCGATCCACTCGATCCCGACGACTTGACTCGGGCCGAGGTAGAGGCGCGCTCTCAAGCAATGCAACTGATGACGTTTTTCCGCCGCCGCGTCCCGGGCTTTGCGAACGCGCGGATCGCCGCGACCGGCACCCAAATCGGTATCCGCGAGTCGCGCCGGATCGTCGGCGTCTACACCTTGACCGCGGACGACGTCCTGCACGCGCGCACCTTCGAAGATGCCGTGGCGCGCAGCGCCTATCCGATCGACATTCACAATCCCTCGGGCGCCGGGACGACGACCCATCGCCTGCCGCCCGGAGCCACCTACGAGATACCGTACCGTTGTTTGGTCCCGAGCACGGTCGACGGTCTGCTCGTCGCAGGGCGCTGCATCTCGACGACGCACGAAGCGCTCGCTTCGACGCGGTTGACGCCGACCGTGATGACGCTGGGTCAAGCAGCCGGAACCGCCGCTGCCCTCACCGGCCGCCAAAACGTGCGCTTGCGCGACGTCGATCCGTCGCTGCTCCGAGCCACGCTTGAAGCCGCCGGCGTCGACTTGCGCCGTTCGCAACCGGCGGCCGTCCCATGACGGCCGGCGAAACCGCGGAGGGGTACGGCATCCGCGTGACAATCGACGATTTGGGAGATTGGGGTGCGACGACGCTCGTCGCGGAATACGATCCGCACGGCCCGCGCATCCGTGTGAACGTGCGTGCGCTTGAACGCATGTGCGGCGTCGATGAGCGGGCACGGCGCGCCCTGATCGAGGAAGCGATCGGCCACGAGCTCTATCACCATCGGGAGGCGATCGGCGAGATTGCACGACAGCGGTCTCGCAGGGCACGCGAGCACGGGGCTCGTGAGCATACGCGAACGTTTGGATAGCCTGTTTGCCGGCGTCGACGGAGGCCAGACGTCGACGATCGCAGTCGTCGCGGACGCCCGCGGTGCTATCCTAGGGCGTGGAATCGGCGGGCCATGCGATGAGATCGGTGAGTCGAGCGATTCGCGACGCTTGGCCGATGCGATCGAAGCCGCGGTCGGCGGCGCGCTGATCGATGCCGGCCTCGATCCGTCGGCGGAGATCGATGTGGTCGTGGCCGGATTGAGCGGCTACGACGGGACCCTCACCGGCGCCGCCCCACGATTGCGCGCCCGGAGTCTGCGCTTGATGCACGACGCGCCGATCGCGCTTGCCGGAGCGATCGATGGACCGGGCATCGTCCTCATCGCCGGGACGGGCTCCGTCGCGTACGGCGAAGACGCGGCCGGACGTTGGGCCCGCGCCGGAGGATGGGGCTATCTGTTCGGCGATCGCGGCAGCGCGTTCTGGATCGCGCGCTCGGCGCTTTCCGAAGCGATGCGCGCGTTCGACGCCGGCGTGGAGTGCAGCTTGGCGGAAGCGGCACTCGCGCACTTCGGCAGCCCGGATTTGCGCGCGCTGGCACGAGATTTTTATTCGGGACGGATCTCTCGCGCACAGCTCGCCGGCTTCGCGATACTCGTGGCCCAAGCAGCGGCGACCGACCCGAGGGCCCGGGCGATCGTCGATCACGGCGGTCTCGCGCTCGCAAAACTCGCCGCGCGCGTGAAACGGTGCCTCGAATTTCGCTCGAGCGTCCGGGTCGCGCTTTGCGGGGGTGTCTTTTCAGAGGACGCGTTACGCGTCGCGACCGAGCGCGCGCTGGGCGGCGATGAAGACGTCGAGATCGTCGTCGCAGCGGCGAGCCCCGCAATCGGCGCGCTCCGGCTGGCGTACCGAGAGGCCGGGGTCTCCGTCGGCGCAATTGCCGGATGATCGAAGCGCTGCGCGGAGGCCTGATCGTCTCGGTTCAGGCTGCCGCGCATTCCGTCTTGAACGTACCGGAGACCATCGCGACGCTGGCGCGTTGTGCCGAGGCGAACGGCGCCGTCGCAGTCCGGATCGAAGGCGCCGAGCGTATCGCGGCTGTCTGCAAGGCCGTGCGCGTACCGGTCATCGGGATCGTCAAAGTCGCCGTTGACGGTTTTGAGCCGTACATCACTCCGCGGGTCGCCGACGTTCGGACGGTCGCCGCTGCCGGTGCGCGGATCATCGCATTCGATGCGACTCGCCGCACCCGTCCGGACGGCTCGACGGTCGCGCAGATCATCGGCGAGATCGAGGGGCTCGGCTGCGCGGCAATGGCCGACTGCGCCGACGCCGAGGACGGGCTCGCCGCGGCGCGAGCCGGCGCGCACATCTGCGCCACGACCCTGTGCGGCTACACGATGGGGACGCGCGGGACGCCGCTCCCCGCGCTCGAACTCGTCCGGGCACTCCGCGAGGTCGCGCGGTTCACCATCTGCGAAGGGGGGATCGGGACGCCCGCAGCCGCCCGGGAGGCCTTCTTAGCCGGGGCTGATGCCGTCGTCGTGGGGACCGCGATCACAAATGTCGACGCGCTCGTCGGCAGCTTTGTGGCCGCGACGCCTCGCGGGGCTGACTTAAGTCCTGTTCACCGAAAAGCGGGTTGCGTAGATTAGCCCTTGTATACTACGTCGGGGTTTGTGGAGATGGGAGTGACGCGTGGCGCACGATAAGCCGGAAGCACAGACGGGCCAGTATTCGAATTTAGGCCCGTACTTCTGGACGTTCACGGCGTTCTTAGCGGTCTTCACCATCATCGCGATCGTCTGGTTCGTCCAGCAGGACCTCGGCACGTGGCTGCCCGAGGCGGCCGTCCCCGCCGACGAAATCGACGCCCTGTTCAAGTTCATGGGCGTCTTCGTCATCCTCATCTTCAATATCGTCGCCGGCTACACGATCTATTTCGCGATCGCGTTCCGCCGCAAGAAGGACATGCCGCCGGACGCGATCGGCGTCCAGACCCACGGCAACGCCAAGCTCGAGTTCTGGTGGACGGCCCTGCCGACCGTCCTGATCATCATCTTAGCCATCTACAGCGTCCAGATCTGGCGCGGGCTGCAGGAAGCGCAAGGCGACGTCCTTACGATGGAAGCGATCGGCCATCAATTCGCTTTCCAATTCCGTTATCCGCGTCTGGGTCAACCGGTCGCGAACGACATGCACGTCCCGGTGGGGACGCCCGTCACGCTGCACGTGACTTCGGTCGATGTGATCCATAGCTTTTGGGTCCCCGAGGTCCGTCTGAAGGCCGATATGGTCCCCGGTCTCATTCAAACGCTGCGCTTCACCCCGACGAAGGTCGGGACGTACCGCATCATCTGCACCGAATACTGTGGCCGCAATCACGGCGATATGGTCGCGACCCTGCACATCGACAATCAGCAAGACTTCGGCCGCTGGTTCGCGGGGCAAGCGCAAGCGCAGCATCTCGCGTCGGTCGCGCCGCTCGATTTGAACAAGGGACAGGCGCAAGCCGGCCAGGCATTGTTCGGGCAGAAGTGTTCCGCGTGCCACTCGGTCGGGCCGTTCGACCAGAAGATCGTCGGGCCGGGCTTGGGCAAGCTCCTGAGCGATACCGCGCATCCGAAGCTCGTCGACGGAACCGATCCGACCCCGGCGAACATCGCGAAGATTTTGCAGAACGGTTTCCAGGGTCCGTTGGGCGTGATGCCCAACGCGCAGGCAAACGCGATCAGCAACCTGGACATCGCCAACCTCGACGCATATTTGGTCAGTCTCTCAGGTCAGAAGTAAACGGAGAACCCCAAGCATGGCAGTTGCCGCCCAACATAGCGCTCTAGCCGAGCACATCCACCCCGAGCCTCAAGGATTCATCCGCAGGTACGTCTTCTCGATCGATCACAAGATCATCGGGATTCAGTACATGGTGACGGGACTGATCTTCTTCGTCATCGCCGGGATGCTCGCGGAGCTGATTCGCACGCAGCTCATGAACAGCAACGCGAAGTTCTTGACGCCCGACCAGTACAACGGCGTCTATAGCATGCACGGGACGGCGATGGTCTGGATGGTCACGATCCCGATAGTCACCGGCGGTTTCGGGAACATCATCATGCCGCTGATGATCGGAGCGCGCGACGTCGCGTTCCCGTGGCTCAACATGGCGAGCTTCTGGCTCTTCCCGCCCGCCGGGATCCTGCTCTTCGCGTCGTTTCTCGTCGGCGCCCCGGAAGCCGGCTGGACGGAGTACCCGCCGGTCTCGTTGCAGGGTCCGCCGGGGACGACGCTCTGGTGTCTGGCGATCATCCTCATCGGCATCAGCTCGACGATGACCGGGTTGAATTTCATGGTCACGATCATCAAGATGCGCGCGCCGGGAATGACGTACACCCGCATGCCCCTCTTCGTCTGGGCGCAGCTCGCGACCGCGGCGATCAACATGCTGGCGACGGTCGCGCTTTCGGCGGCGCTCTCAGCGCTGTTCATCGAACGTGTCTTCGGCGTCCCGTTCTACGATCCGAATAAAGGCGGCAGCCCGATTCTGTGGCAGCACATGTTCTGGTTCTACTCGCACCCCGCGGTCTATATCTTCATCTTGCCGGCATTCGGCATCATCTCCGAAGTGCTCCCGACGTTTGCGCGTAAGCCGATCTACGGATATAAGATGATCGCGTTCAGCTCGGTCGCGATCGCACTACTCGGCTTCATGGTGTGGGCGCACCACATGTTCACGAGCGGCATGGCGCCGTGGCTGCAGCTGCCGTTTATGATTCTCACGATGCTGATCGCGATTCCGACGGGCGTGAAGATCTGGTCGTGGATGGCAACCTTATGGGGCGGCGTCATCCATTACTCGACCGCCATGCTGTTCGCGATGGGCTTCCTCATCACGTTCACGATGGGCGGCCTGACCGGGATCATGCTTGGTGCCGTTCCCGCAGACTTACACGAGCACGGCACGTACTTCGTCGTCGCGCATTTCCACTACGTCGTCTTCGGCGGGACGTTCATGGGCGTGCTCGCCGGCATTTACTACTGGTGGCCGAAGGTCACGAACCGCCTGCTAAACGAGACGATCGGCCATTGGCAGTTCTGGCTGACGATGATTTTCGGGAACTTGACGTTCTTCCCGATGCACATCTTGGGCCTGGAAGGGATGCCGCGCCGCGTCGCGGTCTATGTCCCCGAGTACACGGACCTAAACCGGCTTATCTCGTTCTCGTCGTATGGTCTGAGCATCGCTTTTCTATTGATGTTCATCAACATGGCGTGGAGCTTCAAGTACGGGAAGAAAGCCGGGCCGAATCCGTGGGGCGCTCGGACGCTCGAATGGATGATCTCGTCGCCGCCACCCTACTACAACTTCAAGCGGATCCCGGCGATTCTATCGGGGCCGTATGACTTCGGGAGTCCGTTGCCGTACATCGGCCTGGATTCCGAGCTCGAAAGGACGCAGTCGCACACGACGATCCCGGCGGGAGCGCACTGACCGATGGCCGTTGCAGCCGGGGCACTCCACCACGAACACGGGGGCGGCCATCAGGAGCCAAGCGACGCCCTCTACGAGGAGATTCGCAGTCATCGCCTGCTCGGGTTCACGCTGTTCCTGATCAGCGACTGCATCCTCTTCTCGGCGTTCATTTTCGCCTATCTCTACTTGCGCAACACGATCGATCATTGGCCGCCGCCGGGGATCGCCGGTCCCGACCTGCTTTTCGGCGCGCTCAACTCGATCGTGCTGTTCGGATCCGGCGCGACGATGCACTTCGCGCTCGACAACTGGAAGCATGGGAACACGAAAGTATTCTACCGGTGGTTGGGACTGACGCTGTTCCTCGGCACGTGGTTTTTGCTCGGCCAAGGCTACGAGTACTCGCTGCTCTACTACGAACAACACGCGACGTGGGCCGGCTCGATCTTCGGCGCGAGTTTTTTCACGCTCACGGGACTGCACGGTTTCCACGTCTTCGTCGGCTTGGTCTACCTGAGCATCTTGGGGTGGCAGACGAAGCAGGGCATATATACGCAGAAGCGCTTCTTCGGCCTGACGGCAGGGACGCTGTACTGGCATTTCGTCGACGTCATCTGGGTATTCTTGTTCTTCCTGTTCTACATTTTCTAGGATGGAGCGCGCGTAGCAATGCAAATGTTTCAAGCTACCATCGAACAGTCGCTCACGCTGTTTTTCGGCATTATCGTCTTCGTGACCGCGCTCGTTCAAACGACGAACGAATGGAACAAGCACGAGCTCGAAGACAACGTGACGAAGGTCTTGCTGATCTTGATGGCCGTCGGCTGCATCGAGGCTATAGGCGCGACGCTCGGGTTCCTGGGACACGGGGGAGGCTAGCGATGGTCGATGTTCACGACGAACGAGGCGTCCCCACTTCGCACGGAATCCCCATGGCGGTCCGGATTGCGTTTGCGATCGGGGTCTTTTTGATCATCTCGGTCGGCGGCATGGTCATCGGCGCGAGCCGCTTCGGCCACGTCTGGCCGGCCGACAAGGTGACGACGATCCCGCTCGGCCCGACCTAGGTCGGGCCGCCGCGATCCCGCGCTCAGTCGTCCAGCGAACGCTTGGTGGGGTGGACGCTCCCGATCCCGAGTGCCGTGTGGGTCTTCGGTATGACGCCGGTCGAGCGGCCGTCGATCGTATGAATTCCGCCGAACTCACTGAATTCGATCAAGGCTGGGAAGGTCCCCAAGGGGAGCTGCTTATCGCCATAACTCGGCCATTCGTAGCACAGCCGCTTGTCATGAATGAGCGCGGCGACGTAGCCGTTCGCACCCTCGTTCGACTTGGCATCGGGCCCGCGATAGCGAACGTATCCGTCGACGATGTAAATGGGTTCAAACGTTTTGAGGAGCGCGCGCGTCGGCGCGACGAGCATGACGAGCGCGTAGACCGCGAAGGCGACCACCGCCATGCCGAAAATCGGCGTCAGAAACCAGAGACCGCGCGCAAACACACCGAATGTTAAGGCCGCGAAAACGGCACCGCAGACGACAGGTTCAATCGCGATGGTAAGTCTTCCCAAGAATCCCTGGATCACGATCTTCCGTTCGGCGCGCGTCCAAGCGCGCCGGATCAGCATGTGCTTGCGCTCGAGCGCCGACAAGCTGATATCCGCCCACTCAGGCCCGGCGATTGCCTTCGGGATTCTATGTTGCATCTGTTCCCCTGCCTCGGCGGATGATTCGGTGAAGCTCCACGGTGTCATCCTCGCGGTCCAGGAAAAGCAAGGTCAGGTTGTCGTCCGTCACGATCCCTTCCATGGGATGCCCGCGATGACGATGCCGTTCAAGGTCGTACCCGCATCGCGCCTCGCAACGCTGAGTCCCGGAAACGCAATCGATGCGACGGTCGACACGTCGACTGAGCCTTGGACGCTCAAGGGCATCCGTGTCGCGGGTGAGACGGACTTGACGAGTACGTCGGTGATGCGCCGGGTCGACATCCTGCAGGTGGGCGATCGCGTCCCCGACGCGACGCCCTTCGTCAACCAAACCGGGACGCCGTTCACGTTCAAGCAGCTCGCAGGGCAGAACGTCGTGATGGCGTTCGTCTATACACGCTGCCAGGATCCCCGGATGTGCCCGTTGATCAGTGCAAAGTTCAGTCAGCTGCAAAAGCTGGTCGACTACCGGACGCACCTCGTCGAGGTATCACTCGATCCTTCGTACGATCAGCCCGCGGTCTTGACCCGGTATGCGCACCAGTTCCAAGCCGATCCCGCGAAGTGGACGCTGCTGACGGGCGATCCGAACACCGTCCTCGATTTTGCGGCGAAGTTCGGCGTAACGGCACTGGCGGATCCCAGGGTCGGGATCATCCATTCGGAAGACACCGTTCTCCTGGGCCGGGATGGCCGGATCGCCGACACCGTGACGACCACGTCCTGGCAGCCCAACGAGATCGTCGCGGAGCTCGACGCACAGGACAAGCTGCTCTCCAATCCGCTGGCGCGTTTCGATCTCATGCTTTCGCGCGCCGCGTCGGCGATCTGCGGGAACGCGGTCGGCTCTTTCTCAGGCCTGCGCGACCTTGTCGCCGTGCTCCTGATCTTTGGCGCGTTCGGCTACATCTTGTACCGGATCGCGCGCAAGATCTTCGCGGAAGAACCCACGACGCCGCATTAGCAGTTAGCTTGCCGCAGCTGCTCGCTCTCGGGCTTTCGACTTCAGGGCGAACGTCCCGAATGCCGTGACCAGCGCAATCGCGGCGAACGTTTCGTAGGCGGCGCGAAATCCGGCAACGACGTTTGCATGACTGCCGATGACGCCGCCGGCGAGTGAAGCGCCCAAGATCTGACCGACGATCAGGAAAACGGATAGCAGCCCGATCGCGCTCGCGCGCATTCCCGCCGGCGCTTCGTTCGAGATGATGTAGCGCGTCGGGGCGCCGAGCAACGCGCCGAAGCCGATACCTGCGACGATCATCGCGACGATCGACGTCGCCAGCGAGTCCAGGCCGAAGGCGAAGATCAGCAAGCCGGCCGCGGTCAGCGTCGACCCGGCCCCTAGGACGAGGCGGCTCCCGATCTTGTCGAGCGCCCGTCCGGCAAGCGGAATCACCGCGACGAACATGAACGCGCCGATGGCGGCAACCGCACCGGCAGCTGCGTACGAAAGGTGCTGCGCCGCGACGAGCGCGGCCGGGATGAAGAAGAGTGCGCCTTCGAGGATCCCGATCAGGATCTCGAGCCCGTACGTGACGCTGATTTGGCGGTTCGCGAAGAGCTTCGGTGAAACGACCGGATCGGCGGCGCGGCGCTCGACGACGTGCAAAACTGCAAGCGCCAAAACTCCCAAGACGATCGCGGCCAGCGTTACCTCGTTTCCGCCGAGCGACGCGCTGGTCGCGTCGAGGCGACTGAGGCCGATCATCGCGCATAGTAAGGCAAGTGCGAACAAGACGATTCCGCCGACGTCGAGCGGGCCGCGGAGGCGGCTGGCCGTCGCGGGTACGTACGTGCGCGCGAGCGCGATGACGACGACGGCAAGCGGGACGTTGGCGACGAAGATCCAGCGCCACGACAAGAAGTGCGTCAAAACGCCGCCCAGGTTGGGTCCGAGAATGGCCGCGAGGCCCCACGTCGCCGCGACCAGCCCGAGCGCGGCGCCGCGCCGCTCCTGCGGGACGCGATCGGCGATGGCGGCCGTCGCAACCGGGAATATCCCGCCCGCTCCAAATGCCTGAATGGCGCGCGCCGTCAGGAAGACCGGGAACGACGGCGCGACGATCGCCAGAACGCTGCCCAGCGCGAAGATCGTGACGCACGCGATATAGACGGGCCGGCGGCCATTGCGGTCCGACAGCTTCGTCATGATCGGAATGCTGACGATGTTCGCCAGCAGGTAGAGCGTGAAGACCCAAGCGATCTCGCGCGCGCCGACGCCGAACGTGTATGCCAGCGCCGGCAATGCCGGTGAGAGGACGCCCAAGTCGAGCGCGCCGGCGAACACGCCGAGCCCAAGCGTCAGGAGCAGCGGGAGATACGATCGATCGACCGCATGTCCCGCGATCGTCGTTGCACCTTGCGGGTCGCTGCGAACGGCCATTTCCCGGGCTACAGGATGATGCGGTCGGCGACCATTGCGACGCACATCAACGCTAAATACAGAAGGGAGAATCTGAAGAGCGCGCGCGCGTAGCGCTTCGTCGGATCGCCGGTCATTTTCCAGGCATCCCACAGGAAGATCCCGCCAAGGATCAGCGCGCAGCCGCCGTAGCACGGTCCGAGGACGTGCATCGGGAAGAACGCAAGCGAAACGCCGACGAGGACGATCGAGTAGATCACGATCTCGCGTTTGGTGTGCGCCACGCCCTTGACGTTGGGAAGCATCGGAATCCCCGCCTTGTCGTAGTCGGTGTTCGTCATCAGCGCCAGCGCCCAAAAATGCGGCGGCGTCCATAAGAAGATCACGGCAAAGAGCGCGAACGCAGGCGAGCCGAGATGTCCGGTGACGGCAGCCCAGCCGACGAGCGGTGGGACCGCGCCGGCCGCTCCGCCGATCACGATGTTGAGCGGCGTGATGCGCTTGAGCCACAGCGAATACACGACGACGTAGTACAGGTTGCCCGTGAGCGAGAGCCACGCGGCGAGCGGGTTCACGAACACGTAGAGCATCGCGAACGACGCGATGCCGAGCGTGCTCGCGTAGATCAGCGCGTTGGGGACGGAGATTCGCCGTGCGGCGAGCGGCCGGTCCATCGTGCGCCTCATGAGGCGATCGATGTCACGATCGATGATGCAGTTGAAGGCGCCCCCCGAACCCGCCGCGAGCGCGCCGCCGAGCAACGTCCAAAAAACCAGCTGCAAGGGCGGCAGACCACGTGCGGCCATCAACATCGCTGCGATGGTCGTAATCAAGAGGAGGAAGATGATCCGCGGCTTCGTGAGCTCATAATAATCATCGAGTAGTCCGCGCCAGCCGGCGACACGAACCGGGACCAATCCCTCGACGCGAGCGAACAGGCCCCGACGCTCGAGGGAGCGTGCGTCGATTACGCTCAACACCAGCGCGACCATGAAGGCGACGAACGTTGCGCCGGCGTTGGCAGCATGCGCTTCGCGCAACGGCGTCGGCAAATGGAGCGCGATGTTCGCGAGGCCGAGGAGCGCTTGCGTGACGACGAAAGCGAAACCGGTCGCGACCGCCAGCTTGACGCGCGTGCTCGGATGCCGGCGGACCGCGACGAGCGCGGCGCTCGCGCAGACGATGAGGATCGCAGCGACGGCTCGATGCCACGGCAGGAGCAGACCGCCGCTCGAGCTGACGTACGCGCCGACGCACATCGTCGCAAACGCCGCGAGCGTGCAAGCCGCCGTCAAGCCGATCGTTGGATCGCCGTTTGCCGTCAGGGATCCGGGTGCCGGTCGCAACAGCGCGAGCACGACAATTCCGACGAGACCGGCGAGGAAGAGCATCGCGGTTCCCCAGTGTAAGGCGACCGAGAGCGGCGCGTTCGCCAGCCGCACGGTTGCCGCGCCCAACAAGACTTGTACGAGGAAAAGACCTGCGACGAAGCCGACGGCCGGCCGAATCAGCGCGATCCGGGCGCGCTCGCGCCACGCCAGGGCAAGGGTGGCTGCGACGAGGAGCGATTCCAGCAGCGCGACCATCCGATGCGACCATTCGAGGATCACGCCGCCGCCCAGAGCCGGGATCAGCGCGCCCTGGCAGAGGGGCCAGTCCGGGCACGTCAATCCGGCGCCGTTGATCCGTACCCAGCTCCCCAGGACGGCCAGGACCAGTGCCCCGACGGCCGCCAGGAGCGCGAAGATGCGGAACATCACCGCAACGATAGACTCAGCGGCGGGCGCCCGCAACGACATAGGTTGTCCATAGCGCGCTGGGGAACACGGAACCTCCAAATGAGGGCGCTTGCGGCCGTCGCCGTCTTGTGCCTGCTGCTTACGGCATGTCGTGAAGTCCGCGTCAAGTCCTACGCCCAGGGAACGACGACGGTCCTCGGCCCGGACGCGATCGTGATCATTCGCAATCCGGCACAGCTGCAGGCACTGGGCATAAAGGCTCCGGTTCGGTTCAATCACGAGTTTGCGGTTGTGTTGCTCATGGGGCCGCACAAGGACTCCGGCTGGAAGCAAATCGTCGAGTCGATCCGCGCCAACGAGGATCGCGTCCGGATCGTCGCGTTCGACCGCGGACCGTTCCAGCCGGGCGATCCGGTCCCCGAGTACAGGACGTACACGCTGTGGATCGTCCCCAATCTCGTGTACCGCTCGGGATCGCACGTCGACGTCGTCACGCCGTCCGGCGACCCCGTCGCCTCGACGGTCCTGCGATGATTAAGGCCCGTGCGCTGCGTTCCGATACACAAGAGCGTGGGAAGAATGGTTTCCAGGGGGGCCCGCGGTTGATCGTCCGTCTCGATTCGAGAGTGACCCGGCTCGGCGTCGTGGTTCGCCCTAGCGGCGAACCGGACGAGATCGAGGGCGTCCTCAATCCGGCGACCGCGCGCGCGCGCACCGGCGAGCTGGTCATGTATCCGCGGGTCGTTGCGGCCGGAAATGTTTCGCGCATCGGCCTCTTCCGAGGAATCGAGCGAGCAGGCGATTTGCGATTCGAGCGATTGGGCTATGCGCTGACGCCCCAAGCGGAGTACGAAGTGCGCAACGCACCGGGCGGATGGGGATGCGAGGATCCGCGCGTCACCTTCGTCCCGGTGCTCGACCGCTATGTCATGGCATACACGGCGTTTGGTCCAAGCGGACCGCGCGTCGCGATCGCGATCTCGAGTGACGCGTACGAGTGGACGCGTTTGGGGCTGGCCGACTTTTCGGCTCCCGGCTTGCCGCGCGGCGACGACAAAGACGCCGCGTTCTTTCCCGAGCCGGTGCGCTCGCCGTCGGGCGTGCTTTCGCTCGCGTTTTACCACCGTCCGATGCTGCATATCTCGGCGGTCGACGGCTACTCGGCGATTCCGATCATTTTGGAGATGGCTCCGGAGAATCGCGAGGGCATCCGCATTGCGTACGTCCCGCTCGAACCGGTTCTCCACGACATCGCAAACTTGCTGCGCGTCTCCGAGAGCAAACTCGTCCTCGCACCCGACGGTCACTGGGGCCGCATCAAGACCGGTGCCGGTACGCCGCCGGTCCGCATCGACGAAGGCTGGGTCTCGCTCTATCACGGAGTCGACGCTCTTCATCATCGCGAGAAGATAACGATGTGCTACAGCGCCGGGATCGTCGTGCACGACATCGACGAGCCGCATCGGGTCTTGTACCGTTCTCCGAAACCGGTCCTTTCGCCGAAGTCCGCGGAAGAGCGCAAGGGTACCGTCAACGACGTCGTCTTTCCAACCGCGATTGACGCGCTGGCGGCTGCGCGATCGTACGACGTCTATTATGGAATGGCCGACTCGATGATCGGCTGCGTACGCTTCGACCTCGGAGCGGCTTCGTTTGCGGAGGTCGACGAGCCAGCGGCGTAGGAGAACGCCGTCGACGACATGGACCGCAATCAAGAGGTCGGACGGCGCCGGACGTTTGCGATCATCTCGCATCCCGACGCCGGCAAGACGACCCTGACCGAAAAGCTGCTCTTGTACGGCGGAGCGATTCAGACTGCCGGCCAGGTCATGGCGCGGCGGCGCGCGCGCGCTGCGACGTCGGATTGGATGGCGCTCGAACGCGAACGCGGGATCTCGATCACATCGACGGTCCTACAGTTCCCGTATAGCGGATATGTCCTCAATTTGCTCGACACGCCGGGCCACCAGGATTTTGGTGAAGATACGTATCGCACGCTGCTTGCCGCCGACAGCGCCGTCATGTTGCTGGACGCCGCCAAGGGCGTCGAGCCGCAGACACGCAAGCTCTTCGCGATTTGTCGTGCGCGCCGGATCCCGCTGTTTACGTTCATCAACAAGATGGACCGTCCGAGTCTCGATCCGCTCGAGCTGCTCGATCAGCTCGAGAACGTGCTCGGGATCGGGGCGTTTCCCGTCAACTGGCCGATCGGGAGTGGCTCTACTTTTCGCGGCGTCTATGACCGTTTCACGCGCGCCGTCCATCTATTCGAGCGCACCGAACACGGTGCCAAACAAGCGCCGGTCCGGGTCACCGACATTCGCGACTCGAAGATCGCGGCGCTGACCGACGAGACGACGTATCGCGAAACGATAGATCAAATCGACCTGCTCGAAGGCGCGGGGAGCGTCTTCGACCGTGACGCGATGCTACGGGGCGAGACGACGCCCGTCTTCTTTGGAAGCGCAGTGACGAACTTCGGCGTGCAGTTGTTCTTGGACGGCTTCATCGAGATGGGCCCGCCACCTGCTCCGCACATCGCGCGCAAAGCCGGCGGCACCGAGGTCCTCGTCGAAGCGAGCGCGCCGTCGTTCACCGGCTTCGTTTTCAAGATCCAAGCCAACATGGATCCGCGACATCGGGACCGGGTCGCGTTCGTGCGCATCTGTTCAGGGACGTTCGAACGCGACATGACGGTGCACAATGCGCGCAGCGGTAAGGACGTCCGGCTCACCCGCGCGATGAAACTTTTTGCAAACGAGCGCGAGTCGATCGACGTCGCCTACGCCGGCGACGTCGTCGGCCTGGCCAACCCGGGCTCGTTCGCAATTGGCGACACGCTCTGCGACGGAGAGCTCGTCACGTTCGATCCCGTCCCGGCGTTCGCGCCGGAACATTTCGCGCTCGTTCGCAGTATCGACACATCGGCATATAAGTCGTTTCAGAAAGGGATCGCGCAACTGCGCGAGGAGGGCGCGATCCAGGTCTTCTATCCTTTCGGATCGATGCGGACCGAACCGATTCTCGCAGCGGTTGGAGCCTTGCAATTCGAGGTGGTCAAGTATCGATTGGAGGCCGAGTACAACGTGAAAACAGAGTTGACGAACCTCGCGTTCGGGACCGCGCGGCGCGTCGTCGGCGCAGCGCCGGCGCTCGCGAGCGCGTCGTTTCCATCCAATGCGCGGCTCGTCGAGGATTGGGAAGGTGCGCCGGTCGTCTTATTCGAGAGCGACTGGAGCATCCGGCTCGCCCAGGAGTGGAATCCGAGCCTGCGCTTCGAGGAGTTCGCCTCCGCGACCGCCGCGGCCGAGGCGGTGCAATGAGACGCTCGCTGTTCGTCCTGACCGTCCTCGCATTGACCGCGTGCGCGGGTGAGAATGCGAACGAGAAGCTCGCTGACCGCGTGACCCTAGCGATCGTCAGCAACGACATGCGCCCGGTCGAGAAGGACTTCAACGCCCTGACGCGTCCGAAGCTCACACGCGGCGCGGTCGGGCGGCTCTCAGACGATCTCAACGCCCTGGGCAAGTTCCAGCGAACGCACGAAACGACGCCGAAGGATCAGACCGGCGGCCGCCATACGTTCGAAGCGGTCTTCGACAAGGCGACTTGGCACGAAGACATGACGCTCGACGAAGACGGGAAGATCGCGGCATTCTACGTCCACAAGTGAGCCGGTTCGCGGTCGGCTACGAGGATATCGCTGCAGCCGCGCAACGCCTCGACGGCGTCGCTCATCGCACGCCGGTCGCGACGGCGCGCTCGCTCGACGAAGCTGCAGGCGCATCGGTCTTCCTCAAGTGCGAGAATCTGCAGCGCGTCGGCGCGTTCAAGTTTCGCGGCGCGTACAATCGGATCGCGCTGCTCGACGCAACGGAGCGTAAGCGGGGCGTCGTCGCATTCTCGAGCGGAAATCACGCGCAAGGAGTCGCTCTCGCCGCTGCGCTGCTCGGCGTTCCGGCCGCCATCGTCATGCCGGCCGATGCGCCCCGGGGGAAGCTCGAGGCGACGCGCAGCTACGGCGCGGAGATCATCCTCTATGACCGGATGCGCGAAGACCGGGTGGAGCTCGCGAACAAGATCGCGACCGAACGCGGCGCGACCCTGATCCCACCGTACGACGATCCGGCTATCATCGCGGGTCAAGGAACGGCGGGCGACGAGTTGTGCAGCGACGTCGAAGAGCTCGACGCGCTGGTGAGTCCGCTCGGTGGGGGCGGCTTGCTCGCCGGATGTGCGCTCGCGGCGACGAAACGCCGGCCCGGAATTGCGATTTGGGGCGTCGAGCCTGAAGCCGGAGACGATTGGGTGCAGTCCCTCGAGCGGGGCGAACGGATCACGATCCCGGTCCCGCGCACGATCGCCGACGGCGCGCAAACGACCTCACCCGGCGCGCTGACGTTCCCGATCGTGCGCGCGTTGGGGCGTGGAGTCGTGACCGTCAGTGATGACGAGTTGCGCGCTGCGATGCGTTTTGCGTTCGAGCGCTTGAAGCTCGTGATCGAGCCGACCGGCGCGCTCGGGCTCGCCGCGGTCTTATGCGGAAAAGTCGACGTCCGCGGTCAACGCGCCGGCGTCATCATCAGCGGCGGGAACGTCGACGCTGCGACGTTCGCCGACGCGCTTACCGCTGAACCACCTTGAGGCTTACGTCTTACCGGCCGCGTTGTGGATGTTCGTGCACGACACGTAGGGGGCGGCAGCAAGGGGGCCCGGACCTCTGTGAATGTTGATCGCGTACGTTCCCCGCATGAGGTCGTCGACCGAGACGCCGGCGACGTTGGAAACCGAATGGCCGTCTACCACGTTTTGGAGCGGCTTGTAGACGGGGCCTAAGGTTGGACCGCACTGACCGGTGTGGATGTGCATCGGCTGGTTGCCGTTCGCCGGTTCACCCACGACGGATACGTTCACCGTGATGCCGTTGCCGGCGGCGTTGGGCGTGATCGAGACGAGACCGGTCTCGCCGGAGTTGTTTTGCGCGTCGAATACCCTAGTAATGATGCTCTGCGCGGATGCGGGGAAAGCCAAAGCTAATAAGAACGCGGCGATAGCCAACGAAGATAAGATTCGCATAGTACCTCCTACCAGTGCTTAACGAATGGAATGCGCCGCTAGATCCTGCAGTACGGCGCGCGTTGCGCGGCGTCCGGGCGCGCCCGAGACGCATCCTCCCGGATGGGTTCCGGAACCGCACAAATAAAGCCCTTTTACGGGGGTCCGAGCGGCAAAACGGCCTTCGAATATCTGCCCGGGCAGCAGGTCGCCGTGAAAGATGTGGCCCCCGGCGAGGCCGAAGCGCGCTTCGAGATCGGGAGGCGCCAGCGCTTGTGTTGCTTCGACGGCGCGCGGAAGGTTCGGCGCGTATTGCGCAAGCGTCGCGATGATCGAATCGACGACCGCGTCCCTTCTCGAGGGCGTCCACGGGCCGTCGGCCGGCTCGTAGGGGAAGTACTGGGCGAAGATCGACAGGATGTGCTTGCCCGGCGGCGCGAGTGACGGATCGGTCGGCGTCTGCATGAAGCACTCGAGCATCGGCTTGCGTGAGAAGCCGGTGCGCGCGTCGTCGAATGCGGCTTGCAGATAGTCGATCGTCGGTGCGACGTGGATCGTCGCCCGATGATGCGCAAGCGGCCCGCGTCCGGGACGCGCGGTGAAATCCGGAAGTTCGCCCAGCGCAAGGTTCAGCTTGAACGAAACGCCGGCGCAGCGCCATCCCCGTACTCGTTCGATGAAACCGGGTTCGAGCGCATTCGAGGGGACCAGCTGCAAGAACGTCGTCTTCGGATCTGCCCCTGAAAGGACGCACCGCGCTTCGATGCGCTCGCCGTTTGCGAGTTCGACGCCGGACGCCCGAGCGTCGCGCAAGTCGATCGACGCAACCGGCGCGTTCGTTCGAATCGTCGCACCGGCCGCCTGCGCCGCCGCGGCGATGGCATCCGAGACGGCGCCCATCCCGCCGCGCACGAAACCCCATACCCCTTGGACGCCGAGTGCGCGGCCGGCGTAGTGATGCGCAAGGACGTAGCCCGTCCCCCGATCGCGCGGACCGGCCGCGGTCCCGATCAGCCCGTCGGTCGCGAGCGTCGCCGCAAGGACCGGGGTGTGCACGTGCGCCTCCGCGAGATCCGCCGCCGAGCCGCGCAGCTGCGCTTGCACGCTCGCATCGAAGCGCTCGAAACTCGGCTCGTCGGCCATGAACTCCCCGGCAACGAGCGAACCGAGGGCGCTCGCGACGCGCTCGAATTCCGCAAAGCCCGCGACGTCGTGCCGATCGAAGGCACCGATCTCACGGGCGTTCTCCGCATCGTCGCCGCCGAGCAAGAGCGAGCGCCCATCGAGCAGCGGCGTAAACGATGCCGGCTCTTTGCGATACGCGGAGTAGCCGTGCGCCGCTAGATCGAGATCATCGACGATCTGCGGATCGAGCAAGCTGCAGACGTATGCCCCGGTCGAAACCGTATAGCCCGGCCAGACGGGTTCGCTGACCGCGGCGCCGCCGACCCGCTCAGCGCGCTCGAGCACGACGACCGAGAGGCCGGCCCTGGCGAGGTACGCCGCCGAGACGAGCGCGTTGTGCCCCGCGCCGACGATCGCGACGTCGGCGCGATTACCGACGGCGGCGCTTGCCGTTCCGCCGCGCCGCGGGGACGAACGGAGAGCCCGGCGTGAATTTGCGACTGTGGGAGAGCGCGGAATCGACGTCTTCGCAGCCGATCGGCGTGAATTGACGGCAGTCGTGCGGGCGAGCCTCGTAGATGCCGCAGTAAAAACGCCCCGAGCGTTCGCCTTTGAGGAAGACGCACTTGTCGGTGATGTCGTCGCCGACTTTCTTCAGCCAGCCGACGACGAAGCCGTCGGCGGAGGCGCGCTCGTTGACGTACTCGCGCATGACCTGCTGGTACGTCAGCCCCAGGTGATCGGCGATGCGTTGCACGTCGTGCTTGTTGACGTACGGCTCGTACCCTTTGCAGCATTCTGCGCAGCCCGGCGGACAGGCCAGGTTGACGGGCAAGTCTTTGAGGTGCTTGCGCGCCAATTCGATCACGTGGCCGACCGCGCGGACGAACTCGGGGTCGTCATTGTACCTGTACGACCACTCCTTGTTCGTCGTCTCGGTGGAGTTGTAGTAGTACTTCTGGCGCTCGTTGTACGTGATCGTGACGTGCTCTTCGTCGATATCGATCGAGGTGACGTGCTCCATCGGCTCGGCATCGAAGAGCGTCGGGACCGTCGGCTGACCGGTCTTGCTCGTGAATTGGTCCAGCGCCCGCAGATCGCGGCGGGCGATGAGGTCGATTGTCTCTTGCATAGCGCTGCAAGATTCGGTTCGGAGGCACTGGCCCCCCGTAAGCCTAAAGAGCCGGACATGGCGCGTGCGATTGGGGTCGACCTTGGCGGCTCCCACGTCATGGCTGCGGTCGTCGACGAAGACGGGACGATTAAGAATCGTCACGAGGTCGACATTGTCGACCACGGTCTCGACGCGGTCCTCGAAGCGATGGAGAGCGCGATCAACGGAGCGCTGTCCGACGCGAAGAGTTCCTCGATCGTCGGGATCGGAGTCGGCTCGCCCGGAAACATCGATGCGCGAACCGGGATGATCCGGTACTCGCCCAACTTTCACTGGTCCAACGTCCCACTGGGCGAGCGGCTGCGCGGGCTGTTCAATTATCCGGTCTATATCGCCAACGATGCGCGTTGCGCGACGCTGGGTGAATACACCTACGGTGTCGGGCGCGGTACGAAGGACTTCGTCCTCTTGACGCTTGGGACGGGGATCGGCGGCGGGATCGTCTCGGGCGGGACGCTGCTGTTGGGAAACGCCATGGGTGCCGGTGAGTTCGGGCACCATACGATTCGTCCGGTCGACGGGTTCGTCTGCGGCTGCGGTAAGATCGGCTGCTTCGAAGCGCAAGCCTCCGGCACGGGGCTGATTCGCCACGCGGTGGCGGTGGCGCCGTCGTTCCCGCGCAGCACCTTGCTCGATATCCCGCGCGAAAAGTGGGGCTCCAAGAAGATCCGCCAAGCCGCCGCGGCGGGCGACGGTCACGGGCTTGCAGCGTGGAACCGCTGGGTCGACGACCTGGCAATCGGTCTCTCGAACATCATCGCGTTCGTCAATCCCGAAGTGATCGCACTTGGAGGCGGCGTTTCGAGCGCCGGCGATTTTCTCGTCGGCGCGGTCGTCCCCAAAGTTGAGGAACGGACGACGATGGTGCCGCGCGGGACGACCCGCATCGTCGCGGCTTCGTTGATCAACGATGCGGGCGCAGTCGGCGCCGCCACGATGGCGTTTCGCGGCGGACTTTCGACCTAAACGCCGCGGCTACAGTGCGACGACGGCGGGAATTCCTTGCGGCGGGATTTGTCCAGTCGTCGCGATATGCGCGATCAGTTCGCCGATGCGGCGCGAACTGCCGCGCGGCGCGATGTTCCCTTGACGCGCGCGCATCGAAGCCAGCCGTTCTTGACTGTGTACGATCCGCGTCACCGAGCGGACGACCGCGGACGTAGAAAGCGCGACGACGCCGATCCCATTGGTCCGAACGTAATCGAGATTGCCGCGCTCTTGGCCGGGGATGAAATCGTATACGACGACCGGGACTTCGGCGACGCTGGCCTCCGCGAGCGTCCCAGGGCCCGCCTTGGTGACGAGCAGGTCCGCCGCGCGCATGAGCGCGGGGACGTTGTTGACGTAGCCGAGGACGGTCATCGGCGCGCTCAGCGACGGCGCGAGCTCTTCGAGCTTAGCGCGGAGCGCAGCGTTGCGGCCGGTGACGACGACAAGGTGCATCGCCAACGCCGACCGCGCGAGGGCAAGAGTCGTCGGCAAGAGCTTCCCGCCGCCCTCGCCCCCGGCCATCAGGAGCGCGACGGTGCGATCTGCCGGAAGCCCGAGTGAGACACGCAGCTCGGCTTTCGATTCCGAGATCGCCTCGAATTTCGGATGAACGGGGTGACCGAGAAAAAAGATCCGCTCCCTCGGCACGCCGCGCTCCAGCGCGCGCTGATAGACTTCGCGTGCCGGGACGACGATCGCGTCGACTTCCGGCGTGATCCAGCCTTCGTGGACGCGGCCCAAGTCGGTGACGACCGTGATCAACGGGGTCCGCAGCTTCGCGTCCATGCGCGCGCGCAGGGCTGCGTGGTTGAGCAGCGGGTGGACCGAGACGATGACGTCGGGTTTGTACGCCAAAAACGTGTCGCGCAATTGCTCGCGGTACAGCGGCTCGCAGACCCGGATCAGACTGCGGAAGCGGCGGCGGCCGTTGGTGGCATGATAGAGCGCACCGTAGACGGGAGGCGCGAAACGAAGGGCTGCGCTATACGCGGGACCGAGTTGCGAGAGTGGAAACGAGCAGTGCTTTCCGATGTCATCGATCTCCCACTCGTACCGGACGCCCCCGGGGAGCGCGTCGAGCGCGGCTCCGATGGCTTGTGCAGCGCTGCGATGTCCGCCGCCCGTGTCCGATATGAGAAGGAGAATGCGCTTGTTCATCAACCTCCGCGCTATCCCGCGCCGGCTTGCGAGCGAATCGTGCGCATCGCGCGGATGCCGCGGAGGGTCGTCTTCGGGCGCCACGTCTTGCGGATCGCCGCCATGATCGCGAGTGCCGTACGGCGGATCGTCGCCTTGGGACGCAGCATCGGGCGCCGCTTGCGCGTAAGCACCCGCAACATCGCCATCAGCGCGCGCGCGGGAACGTCGTAAAAGCGGAAGATGTCGCCGAACTCGATTTCGGGATCGAGGTGATGACCGTTGTGGTCTTCGGGAAGGACGAGCCCGACGGCGCGCGCGACGCGAACGAACCACCGCGGCGTCACCCACCCGATCTCGACCGTGTGCCTCCACCAAACATGGAATTGCCCGGCGGCGAGCCCGAGAATGGAGCCGGTGGGAGAGATGGGCCAACAGACGATCGCCAGAGCGATATAGGGGAGCGCGCCGAGGATGCCGTCGAGCAGGACGGCCGGATTACGCGAGAGCACCGCGTGATCCCAATATGAGCGGCGGTTGTCGTGGTGCGTGCGGAGATGCAGCTTGAACCAAACATGTTGCGGGACATGATAGAAGAAGGTCGACGCAAAGTCGCCTACGATGAGAACGATGATAAAAGCCTCGACCGCCTTAAGAATGAACACTTGTCCTCACACTCGCCCTTTTTGCCTACTTCTCCCTTACGATGAAGGCGCTTTCGCTCCTGGCCGTGCTCGCCGTCACCGCGCTGATCGGCTGCGCCGGCCCGGTTCCGCAGCCGCCCGCGTTCAGACCCTCGGCGCGGCTTCCGGGCCTGCGGGACGCCGTGCTCGCGTGGCACGTCCCGCCGCCGCTCGAGCAGATTCGCGGGCTGCGGCTCCTGGGCGATGCCCCGAGGCCTGCGATCGTCCAGCTCGCCGTCGTACGCTTCATCGTCCGTGCGAACCCGCGGCTGGGCGCCTTGGATGCGCTCATGCTGGCCTCGGACGCAATTCGGCGTGCCGAAGAAGTCGGGCTGGAGCCGGAGTTTTTTTGCGCAACGATCTTACAGGAGTCGGCCTTTTCGCCTGACGCGCTTTCATCCGCGGCGGCCGTCGGGATCGCGCAGTTTACGCTCGAGACCGCAGCCTCGTACGGAGTCGATCCATTCGACTGGCGCGACGCGCTCCGCGGAGCGGCATTGCTGCTAGCCGGGTACGCGCGCATGTATCGTGACGCTGCGCAAGACCGATATGTGTTGGCCCTCGCCGCGTACAACGCCGGACCGGGGGCGGTCGATCGATATCATGGCGTCCCACCATATGCCGAAACACGCGAGTACATCTCGGACATTATTGACCGCTGGGCGCGGATTCAAGCGTGGGAGCGCTAGTTAGGCAAAACGCTTGCGGAGGAATGCTTGGACGCGGTCCCAAGCGTCCGCGATCTCGCGCAGGGTCACCGACGCGACGCCTTCCCGGAAGAACGAATGGCCGACGGTGGGATAGACCTGAACATCGAAGCGCTTTCCTTCGTCCGTCAACCGCGAGGTGATCGTCGCGATGTCATTGCTGGTTATTTGTTCGTCGAGTCCCCCGAAGACGAGCAACAGCGGGGCGCGGATCGCTTTTGCGTCGGTAATCGGCGCGGGCTCTCCGCTCGGCATCGTGTCGTCGATGCTCTGTCCATAAAAGACAACCGCGCCGCGGATCCCCGGGAGCGTCGCAGTTATGAACGCTACGGTCCCGCCGAATCCGAAGCCCCATGTCGCGATCTTGCCGAAATCGACGAACTCTTGCTCGTTGAGCCAATCGCGCGCTGCAGCGACGTCGTGCCGTAAGCCCTCCTTCGTGACCGTTCTGAGCGCCTGGTTTCCGCGCTGGCGCCCCTCCGGCGAGAACTCCTGACGGTACTGCGGATGCGTCCGGTAGAAATAATTGATAGCAAGTCCCACAAACCCCGCGCTGGCTACCAGGTCGGTGACGCGGCGCATCTCGTCGTCGAAACCGTATATGCCTTCCAGGACGATGACCGCCGGGGCCGGTTTTGCGCGTTCCGGCGCGGCGAGGTAGCACTCCATAGGGTTGCCGTCGACATCGATGATCAGCTCGCGAGACTGCATATGGACCTCTGTTTTGAAGGCGCTCCGAGCCTAGCTCTCCGCGCCCCCCAAGCGTTTCACGCTTGGGGCCCCCAGGGCTCACGCGCGCTCGCGGCTTGCCTTCAGAGTTCGATTCCCCGAGGGCGCGCTTAAGAACTGTTATCTTAAGGAAGGTTCAAGATATTCATACCCCGGAGCGCATCCAAAGGGTGCAGTCCGAGCGTTCCCGGGGTATGGACACGGCGGGGGACTTGCGAATATCTATATGCCGATCGTAGCTTCGGATCGAATCACTTTGCTTCAGGATTCTCGGTCGGCCAGGGTCGCCACGTTCGCCGAAGACGTCCGCGCGGGTTTGAGCGGGAAGCCCAAACGCCTGGCCCCCAAGTATTTCTACGACGAACTCGGGTCGGCATTGTTCGAGGCGATCTGCAAGCTGCCCGAATACTACGTGACGCGCGCCGAGAGCGAGATCTTCGAGCGGCACGCGGACGAGATCATCGCATCGGTCGGCGGCCCGTTGGAGCTCGTCGAGTTGGGGAGCGGGAGCGCGGTGAAGACGCGGCTCCTGATCGAGAAGATCCTGGCGCGTCAGCCGCGTCTGCGCTACCACCCGATCGACATCTCTTCCGATGCGCTCGTCGCGTCCGCGAACTTCCTCACCGACGCGCATCCCGGGCTCTCGGTTCGTGCGTACGCGTACGACTACGTCTCGCTTTTCGATTCGACGGCATTGGTCACGCTGGGACAGACGTTGGTCTTGTTCCTCGGTTCGAATATCGGGAACTACGACCCGCTGCCGGCCGCGCAGCTGCTCCGATCGGTCGGCCGAAACTTGAAGCCGAGCGATGCCATCCTGCTCGGCGTCGATTTGAAGAAGCCGATCGAGGTGCTGGAAGCCGCCTACGATGATCCGACCGGCGTTACGGCCGCCTTCAACAAGAATATCCTGGGCCGCATCAATCGCGAGCTCGGCGGGGCCTTCGATCTGAACGCGTTCGCGCACGAGGTGCACTACACGCCCGTTCGCGGGTCGGTCGACTCGTTTCTCGTGTCGCAGCGGCGCCAGTCGGTTCGAATCGAAGCGCTCGATCTCACCGTCGCGTTTGCGGCCGGCGAGTCGATCCACACGGAATCCTCGTACAAGTTCTCGCTTGGCGATATCGAACGTCTCTCGCATGGCACAGGATTCTCGCTCGACCGCACCTGGATGGACGAGCAGCGGCGATTCGCGGTGCACCTCCTCGTCAAGAACTGACCCGCGCCCGCTCGTTGGCGTAACGCATTCCCGCGACCGGAACGCGGCGGGCGAGATCATCGACGAACCCACGGCGTACGTCGCGGCGCTCGAGCGTCATGGTGCGCGCGCCGAACCGCTCGACAACGACCCGGCGCGTCTGGACGAGTACCTGGAGCGGCTCGACGGGATCGTGGTGAGCGGCGGCCTTGACGTCGATCCGGCGCGTTATGGCGGGACGCGCGATCGGAGGGTCGACCCGCCCAATCCCGCCCGCGATGCGTTCGAGATCGCGCTCGTTCGCTCAGCGCGCGCGCGCGAAATCCCGCTGCTCGGAATCTGCCGGGGGCTGCAAATCGTCAACGTCGCTTTCGGCGGGACGCTGTTCGAGCATATCGACGGACATCGCGCGCCGCGCGAACGCGCCGGCACGGAGCGCTTCGGGTACTTAGCCGGCCACGACGTCGGGTTGGGCAATGGAAAGCTGCGCGAGCTGATCGGCGCGGACTCCGTGATCACGAACTCGCTGCATCATCAAGCGGTCCGGGCCGTCGCGGGCGATCTCACCGCCGTCGGACGCACGCCGGACGGCGTCATCGAAGCGCTCGAAGCGCGCTTCGAGCATCCGTTCTTTCTTGCAGTGCAGTGGCATCCGGAGCTTCTGCCGGAAGACGACGCGACGGCGCAGCGCCTGTTCGGCGGACTCGTCTCAGCGGCGAGACGCGCGCTCGATCGCGCGTAGGACCACGTCCGCGCAGATCGCAAGGCCGCCTGCGGCGATGCTGCCGGCGATGATCTTCTCCGAATTGTCCTGCTGGATGCCCGCAAAGAGCAACGTGCCCAGCCCGCCCGCGTTGATCCACGCCGCAATGCTCGCGATCGCGATCAGCGAAACGAGCGCGAGACGGACGCCGCCGAGCATGACGGGGAGCGCCAGCGGCAGCTCGACGTGAAAGAACGTCTGCGTTGCCGTCATGCCGAGGCCTCGCGCCGCGTCTCGCTGCGCCGGGTCGACCGAGCGTAGCCCGGCGACGATGTTGCGGACGAGGATCATCTGCGCATAGGCCGCGAGCGCGGTGACGGCGGTGGGGTAGCCGAGCCCGAGAAAGGGGACGAGCAAAGCCAATAACGCCAAGCTCGGGACCGTGTAGATCGCGCCGAGGACGCCGAGGATCGCCGTGCCGGCGCGTTCCTTACGCGTTGCGAAGATGCCCAACGGGATCGCGATTGCGAGCGCGATCCCGAGGGAAACGAAGGTCAGCGAGAGATGCTGCAGCAGCAGGGTGCCGACGAGCGCCGGATGCTCCAAGAGATATTTCATCCGGCACTCGCGAGGGCGCGCCGGACGTCGTCGAACGCAATCGTCCCGACGCTTACGCCGCCGTCGAGGACTTCGAGGCGATCGACATCCTCAAGCATCATGTTGAGCGCTTCGCGCAGCGACGCGTTCGCATCGATCGGCGGGCCGGCCGGATCGGCGCGCGCCGGTCGCATTGCGTCACGGACGCGGAGGAGCCCCAGACGCCGGACGACGTCGCGTGCATCGAGTAATTCGGCGACGAAGGGTGTCGCCGGATGCGTCAGCATGCGTAAGGGCGTGTCGTCCTGCACCACGCGGCCCTCGTTCATCACGACGATGTGATCGGCGACCCGCAGGGCTTCGTCGACGTCGTGCGTGACGAAGACGATCGTCGTCCCCAGCGCTCGGTGGATTGCGACCGTCTCGTCTTGAAGCGCCAAACGCACGATCGCATCGACCGCGCCGAAGGGCTCGTCCATCAATAGGATAGCCGGATGCGCCGCCAAGGCGCGCGCGACGCCGACCCGTTGCTGCTCGCCGCCGGAGAGTTCACGCGGGCGGCGAGCACGGTAGCGTTCCGGGTCGAGCCTGACTAGGCGAAGGAGCTCGTCGACGCGCTGCGCGATCCGCTCGCGTTCCCACCGCAAGAGTTCCGGGACGACGGCGATGTTCTGCGCGATGGTCATGTGCGGGAAGAGGCCGACCGCTTGGATCACGTATCCGATGCTGCGGCGCAACTCGACCGGGTCGACGTCGCGGACGTTGACGCCGTCGACGCTGATCGTCCCCGACTGCGGCTCGACGAGCCGGTTGAACGTGCGCAGCAGCGTGCTCTTTCCGCAGCCCGAGGGCCCGAGCAGGACGACGAAGCGCCCGCCTTCGATCGTGAGGTCGACCCCGGCGACGGCGTCGCGCGATTGCCCCTCATAACGCACATGCACGCCGCGCGCTTGGATCGATGCGCCGGTTTCAGCCAAGTTTATGTTGCTCGATGAACTCGTGCGCGACATCCGCCGGTTCGCGTTTTAAGGGACCGTCGATCGATTCGTTGAGTCTTCTCATCACGTCGTCGGTCAAGAGCGGCGCGAGCCTGTCGAGAGCATCGGCTATTCCCGGATACTTCGCGAGCGCTGAATTGCGGACGACGGGAGCGGCTTGATAAGTCGGCCATACGTGCTTGTCGTCGACGAAGACGTAGAGGTTGTCGGCAGCAATCGCGCCGTCGGTCCCGAAGGCGACGACGACGTCGACGTCACCGTGCTGGAGCGCTTTGTATTTGAGCCCGATGTCGAGCAGTCGAACGCTCTTAAATACGAAGCCGCCGTACGCTTGCTGCAGGCCCGGCAAACCGTCGGGACGCTTGACGAACTCGGGGATCGCCCCGAGCCGCAGCTGCGGCGCCGCCTTGCTTAGATCGCTGAGCGTCTCGATGTGAAGGTGCGATCGGATCGCTTGCGTCGTTGCGAGCGCTTGCGTGTCGTTCATCGGCGCAGGCGCCAGCCAGGTCAGTTGATACTTGTCGGCATACTCGCGTTTGACCGTGGCATAGATCTCCCGCGCATCGCGCAGCGGCGGGCGGCCGAGGACGACGAGCAGCGCCGTACCCGTATACTCGGGATAGAGATCGATCTCTCCGCGCTGCAGCGCCGCCATCGCGATCTGCGTGCCGCCGAGGTTGAGTTTTCGCGTGACGGGCATCCCGTGCCGCTCGAGGACTTGCGCGTAGAGCTCGCCCAAAAGCAGTTCCTCCGTAAAGTTCTTTGACCCGACGGTGATCGAAGTTCCGCCGCGAGCGCAGCCCGCGAGCGGCGCGCATGCAAGGAGGCCCAGCGCGCGACGGCGTGCGATGCGGGCCATCAGCGGGCAAGCCGCCGGCCGAGGGCCGATAAGCTGTATTCAGTCGCGAGCGCGAGGACCGCGACGGAGAGTCCTCCCTCCAACAACGCGCCTGTGTCGTTGTTGGCGAGCCCGTTGACGACGTATTCGCCCAATCCGCCGCCGCCGATGAACGCGGCGAGCGTCGCGCTCGCTATGACTTCGACCGCCGCGGTCCGCACCCCGGCGAAAACGATCGGCATCGCGAGCGGCCACTCGACGCGGTTGCGAATCTGCGCGCGCGTCATTCCGACCGCCTGCGCAGCTTCGAGCACGGTAGCAGCGACTGAGCGCAAGCCGAGGTCAGTGTTGACGACGATCGGCGGGATCGCGAGGACGGCGAGCGCGACGAGCGCAGGTCGAAATCCGAGTCCCAAATAGGGTAGCGCGAGCGTTAGGATCGCCAGACTTGGGATGACGCGGACGACGTTAACGGTTCCTAAAGAAAATGTGCGCAATGTGCGATTGCGGGCAGCCGAGGCGCCCAGCGGTATCCCGACGGCGAGCGCTACGACCAGGGCCGAGACGGAAAGTGCGATGTGTGCTCCGATGTGAGCCATGAGGTCGGCTAGCATGCGGCGAATCCGGGGGAGATGATCACCCGTCCCGAGATCGATGTCCCGGTCGACTCAGTCGCCGTCCGGTCTCTTGAAGATCCCTCGCTATATGTCAGTCGCGAGCTGTCGTGGTTGGAGTTCAACGATCGTGTCCTTGAGGAGGCGCTCGACGACACCAATCCGCTGCTCGAGCGCCTCAAGTTCATCGCGATCTACGGGACGAACCTCGATGAGTACTTCATGATCCGGATCTCGGCCCTCAAGCAGCAGGTCGAGGCCGAGATCCACTTCCGCTCGGACGACGGGAAGCTCCCCGAAGAGCATCTGAGCGCGATCTCCAAGCACCTGCGGGCCTCCCTCGGGCGCCAAATGGCATGTTTGCACCGGGACCTGTTCCCGGCGCTCGAGCGCTACGGCATCAAGGTCGTCCGCTACGACACGCTCGACGAGACGACGCGCGCGTCCCTGCAGCGCATGTACGAGGAGCGCGTCTTCCCGATCCTGACGCCGCTGGCGATCGACCGCGGGCATCCCTTCCCCTATATCTCGAACCTCTCGCTCTCACTCGCGGTCGAGCTCGAGGAAGACAGCCCCGACGGTCCGATCACGCACTTCGCTCGCCTGAAGGTGCCCAACGGCATCCCGCGCTTCGTTCCGATCGAATCGGCACCCGAAGGGCAGCGGTCCTACGTCTACCTCGAAGATCTGATCGCTCACAACTTGAGTGAGCTCTTCCCCGGCATGAAGGTGCTCGCGTCCTATTTGTTCCGGGTCACGCGCGACGCCGACCTCACCCTGCAAGAAGATGAAGCCGATGATCTGTTGCGCGCGATCGAGTCCGAGCTGCGCAAGCGCCGCTTCGGCGAGCCGGTTCGTCTCGAGGTCGGCGCCGAGATGCCGCGCCACGTCCGCGAGAAACTGCTCGAAGCGCTCTCGCTCTCGACGTCGGACTGTTACGAGGTCGACGGGATGCTCGCGACGTCCGATCTCTGGGGCCTGGTCAATCTCGACATTCCCGAGCTTCATGACCCGCCGTTCACGCCGTCGATTCCCGAGCGGCTTGTCGGCGCAACCGACATCTTTGCGGTCATTCGTGAAGGCGATGTCCTGTTGCAGCACCCGTATCAGTCGTTTGATCCGGTCGTGCAGTTCGTACATCAGGCGGCCAACGATCCGCACGTCCTCGCCATCAAACAGACGCTCTACCGGACGTCGGGCGACTCGCCGGTTGTAGCGGCGCTGATCGAGGCGGCCGAGAAGGGCAAGCAAGTTGCGGTCCTCATCGAGCTCAAGGCGCGGTTCGATGAAGAAAACAACATCCACTGGGCGCGCAACCTAGAGCGCGTGGGAGCGCACGTCGTCTACGGCTTTGCCGGCCTGAAAACGCACGGCAAGGTCACGCTCGTCGTCCGCGACGAACCCGACGGTATTCGCCGCTACTGTCATTTTGGGACGGGCAACTACAACGACAAGACGGCGAAGATGTACACTGACCTCAGCTATTTCACGTGCCGGCCCGAGCTCGGGGCCGACGCGACGCAGCTTTTCAATGCGCTGACCGGCTTCTCGAAGAAGAGCACGTACGAACGTCTGCTCGTCGCGCCGCAAGGCTTGCGCCGGAAGATGACGGCGCTCATCGATCGCGAGGCCGAGCATGCGCACGAAGGCCGGCCGGCCGGCATCGTCGCGAAGCTCAACGCGATCAGCGATGCGAAGATCGTTCAAGCGTTGTATCGCGCGGCGCAGGCTGGAGTACCGATCGACTTGGTCGTGCGCGGGATGTGCATCTTGCGGCCTGGGATCCCGGGGATCAGCGAGACCATCCGGGTGCGTAGCATCCTTGGGCACTTCCTCGAGCACTCGCGGATTTTTGCGTTCGAGAACGGCGGCGACCGGGAGATGTACATCGGAAGCGCCGACTGGATGGGGCGTAATCTCGACCGCCGCGTCGAGACGGTCGTCCCGATTCTCGATCCGGCAATCCGCGTGCAGATTGCCGAGATCCTCGACGTGTTTTTGGCCGACAACGTGAAAGCGCGGATCGAGCTCCCCGACGGGACCTACGAGCCTGCCCAGCGGGCGCCCGGCGAAGAGCCGGTCATCGCGCAGCAAATCTTTCTCAAGCGTTACGAAGCGATTTAGCGTCGTCCATTTGGCCAAATGTTGCCGGGCTTAAGCTACTCGTAACAGCGTTATAAACTCGTCTTAGCCTCCATAGCAATACTCATTCGGAGGAGGACGAGCCCAGTTGAAACGTGTTGATGTACGCGCGGTTCGACGCGCGTTCCGTTCGATTTTGTTTTCGCAGTCCCACATCGCCATCGTGCTCTGCGGCGTGCTCGCTCTCGGGCCGCTCGGCACAGGGGCCGCGCTCGCGCAAGGCAGCACCACCGTCGCGGGGGTCGCTAGCGACACGAATGGAAATCGCCTCGCCGGCGTGACGATCACGCTGGTTGGGCGGCAAACCTACACGGCGACGACGGCCGACGACGGGAGCTACACGATCGAGAGTGTAGAGCCGGGTGATTACACGGCCATCGCTACGAAGGGCGGATACGGGACCGAGCGGGATTCGACGTTTACGGTCGTCGCCGGCCAAGAGAATCCGTTGAACGTTTCGCTGCAGCAAGCGACGTTGACGACCCTGCGGGAGATCGGCCGGGTGAGCACGCGCGCGGGGAGGGCCGGGTTTAACACGTCGCCCGCTTCAGTTGCGATCATGTCGCATCAAAACTTCGTCAATCAGGGCTTTTTGCAGGTCGCTCGCGTCCTCGACCAGACGCCGGGTATTCAGTCGAGTCACCCGGGGACGAGCGCAACATTTGCATCGCCCGGCGCGATTACGATCCCGACCATCCGCGGCGGGCTGAGCTTTGAAACGGCGTCGCTCATCGACGGTCATCCGCTCGCCGTCGGGAACTTCGGCGACTACGTGTCGACGTTCCTCAACCCGTACGTCCTGCAGGACGTCGAGCTCATCAAAGGTCCGGGCGCCGCAGCACCGCAGACGAACTATGCGATCAACGGTACGGTCAACTTTCGTACGCTCGACGTCCCGACCGGCAGCCCGCGCGGAAGCGTCACGATCGGACAGGACAACTACGGCGGCATCTTTTCGAACTTCTATGGCGGTGGGACGCTGTTCAACGGGAAGTTCGGCTTCGTCCTCGATTACGCGGTGAACGGGACCGAGGGTCCGCTCTCGAACTCGCCCGGTTTCACGACTGCGGCGCTTACCGGCGGACAACTGGGCGGAGCCGGCGGGCCGACCTTTGCCAATCCGAACGTGAACGCCCCGCAAGCGGTCTTTCCGGGCGTGCAAAACTTACCAGCGTACTTCAGCGCACCGATCGTTGCGTGCTGCTTCCCGATCAGCCAACCGTACTCCAACAAGACGGAACTGGCCAAAGTGAAGGTCAATTTCTCGAGCGCGACTTCGTTCACGGCGAGCTTTCTCGGCAGTCAAACGTGGACCTCGCAGGACGGCAATCGCGTCTATCAATACCCGACGATCTTCACGCCGCTGAACGGCGCCGGCTACACGAATTCCAGCGGCATCGCAAGCGGCCAGATCGTCAACACCTGGCAGAACTCGAGCTTCGAGCCATCCGGCGAGTGGGAGATCAACAATGAGCCGATCTTCCAGTTCGAAGCGCGAACGACGGCCTTCAAGGCGGACTCGATCCTCGCGCGCTACTACACCGCCTCGATCAACCGTCTCCAGTACAATGCGCTCGGGAGTCCGGCGCAATCATTCACGATCCCGTTTTCGTCGGCCTACGGCGCGGCATGCGCGAGCGGCGGCACGTTCCAAGCCACCGGAGCTCATGCCGGACAGTGTCAAACGGGCACCGGTGCGACGGCGACATTTGCCGCACCGATCGTGTTGAACGGCGGACCGATCAGCGTCTTCTACCCGGGACAAGCGCCTGCGGCGGCCGGGACCTGCGGTACGACGACCACGACCTGCTTCGCGACCGGCTCGTACTTCCGCAGCATGGAGGAAGACAAGCTGCACGGTTCCTCCATCGAGTACGACCATCTCTTCGGCGAGGGCGGGAACGTCCTCACGTTCTCATATGATGAGGTGCACGCGAACACGGCGGCCTACGCTTTTGCCGGCGATACGAACGCCGCGGATACGACCGTCCCGCCCGGCTCGAACGAAATCTTCCGGACTTACCGGCTCGGCGGTATTTTCAACACCGGCAAATTGAACGTCACCGAGACCAACTATCTGAACCTCTACAACTTCACGTTCGGCTTTGCGACGCCGGCCGGCGTGCAGCAAGCTCCAGGCGTCGGGGGCTTCAACCAGACCGGGTACTCGCACTTCGATGAGCGGCTCGGCCTGGTCTGGCGTCCGGGACCGAACTTGGCAATCCGCGGTTCTCTCGGGTCGTCGATTGCGCCGCCATTCCTCAACCTGCTGAGCCGCTCGACGACTGCCCCCACATTTAGCTTAACGCAGGGGGGCGCGACGAACTCGCTCTCGCCGGTCAACCTCATGCCGGAGACCGCCTTCGGATACGACGTCGGAGCCGATTGGCGCTTCGGCCGCGGCGACGACCTCATCTCGAGTGATCTCTACTACACCGGCGTCTTCAACCAGTTCGCGCAGCCCGTCTTCATCAGCGGGACGTGTACGACGGCGGCCGCGGCTCCGATTAATGGCGCCGCATGCACGCAGAACGGGACCGGCGCCGGCGGGCCGTTCAACATCTATACGACGACAAACGTCAACTTCGGGCGCTCGACTTATTACGGGGCCGAGTTCGCCTACAGGCACGATCCGGTCGTCGGATGGGGAGCGATCTTCCAAGGCTCCTTGATCCGCTCGTATCCAGACGCGCCGAACTCGTTCTTCTACTGTTCGAACCCGCCGACGTGCAGTCAGACGACGAACCTCGCCGTCATTCCGGGCGTCAACTACGTCGGGAGCTTCACGACGACGGGATCGAACGCGATCAACAGCCTCAACGGCAGCGCAAACACTGCGATCCCTTACGCGATGGGGTACACCGAGGTCCACTTCCGCACGGCGAAAGACGGGTTTGGGCAGTTCGGGCTGACGTATTACGGCAAGAACAACTCGTACGGCGTCCCGCCGTTCTTCATCGCCAACGCGTCGATCCGAATCCCGATCGTCTCGAACAAGACGACCATCCAGCTCTCGGCAGACAACCTCTTCAACATCCTGCCGAACGGGTTTACCACGCCCTACGCCGGCGTCCCGGTCAACTTGGTGAACGGGCGCATCGGTTTGCCCAACGCAAACACGGTCGGACCGATGTCGGTCCGTCTCAACCTGACTCAGTACGTCGGAAACAGGTAGCGCCGCTACACCGGTGCCGGTTTGCGTGCCAAAGCGAGGATCGTCTCCCACTCTTGCGAGGTCGCCGGCTGGACCGACAACCGCTGGCCTCGCTTGAGCAGCGCCATGTACGCAAGCTTCGGCGTTGCGCGCAGTTCCTTCAGCGTGACCGGACGCGGCATCTCCGCCTCGTAGGCTACGTCGACCATCTCCCAAATTGGATTCTTCTCCGTCGCGCGTCCGTCGTGGTACTCGCTCTTCGGATCGCGCGCCGTGAAGTCGGGATATGCCTCGCGCACGACCTTCACGATCCCGACGATCGCCGGCTCGGCGATGCTCGAGTGGTAGAAGAAGCCGAGGTCGCCGAGCTTCATCTCTTTCATGTTGTTGCGGGCTTGAAAATTCCGCACCCCGCTCCACTCGGTCCGTCGCTCGCGTTGCAGGCGCTCCCAGCTGTACGCGCTCGGCTCCGTCTTGAACAGCCAGTGCCTCATGGGGCCTGGTTCGCGCCAAAACAGTTGACTTCCGGCGGGAGCCCCGTGCTACGATAGCGCGGCAATGAAACACCGCGTCGTGACTGCAGAAGGCACCGGCTGGTCCGGGATTCCCGTCGAGGGATATCAACCCGGAGCGCCTCCGGGCGTCGAGCGCCATACGCTCGTCGGGGGCCGTAAGGAATCGACGGAAGGGGCCGGGCCGCAGAACGAAGTCCGCTACTTCCGGCTCTTCCCCGGCAAGGTCACTCGCCTGGAGAAGCACGAGCACGAACACTACGTCATCGTCGGCGAGGGCGAAGGCTATGCGATCCTCGGTGAGGATCTGCACGAGATCAAGACGCACGACATCGTCTACGTCGGTGCGCTCGTACCGCACCAGTTCGTAGCGAAGGGCGAGCGGCCGTTCGGCTTTTTCTGCACGGTGAGCGCGACCCGCGACTACTCGCAAGTGGTCAGCCCCGAAGAGATCGAGCGGATCAAGAAATCGCCGGCCGGCAAATATCTGCAGCCCGACGGAATGCCGCGCCCGAGGTATGAGACTAGTGTAGCTTCACCGTCGGCTTGATGCCTTTGCCGGCGAAGGCGTCCTCGAGAACTTTTTGCAGCTCGCCGTTTTGGGCCATCGGGAGCAGGATGTCGGTGTCTCCGTAAAACTTGCCGGCGATGAAAACTTTCGGCAAGGTCGGCCAATCGGTCATCTCCGCGAGGACCTGCCGCTTGGACGTGTCTTGCAGGACGTCGATCACTTGGAACGGGTAGCCGAAGTGGTTGAAAAACTCGATCGTCTCGAGCGTGAAGCCGCACTGTGGCGCATCCTTGGTCCCTTTTCCGTAGACCAGGATCGTATTCTCGGCGACTTCCTTATCGATTTTTTCGCGGATCTCGTTCATATCAGCTCTCCGGTACGTCGGTTTTGATTTGCATCGCGTGAATGCGCCCGTCGGCGTGCGCCTCTCGTAAGGCGTTTGAGACCATGCGGTGCGCGTCGATGAGTGGGACACCCTTGAATGCGGCCGAACGCACGCGAATATCGTAGTGGTCCATCGTCCCTGTTAGGTCGGTGATGCGGACTTGCGCGTCGGGGATCTTTACCCGAATGAGTTCCGTGATGCCGGCTTCATCGATCATGCTTCGCGGTAAGACGCAAGAGGGGCCGAGCCTCGTTCAGCTCGGATCGCCTCCAATAACCCCTTCGCCTCCCGGAAAGCTTCAGGGAGGACCGGTGCGTTGCGATCGACGGCCCGGACGAGGCCAACCGCGAGGACGATCCCTGCCCAGGCCAGGATGACGGCTGGGATGCCTTCAGCCTCGAGCCCGCCCGCATGCAGCCGGAAGGTCTTAAACATCTTCGCGATATTCCGCGTCTTCATGCGGGCTGGCTTTTGCACGAAGCCGCCGTTGTCCCTCGGGGCCCGACTGCCGCGAACGGCGGGGAGAGGTTAGCGCGCGGCGACCGGCTCGTCCATCAACGCTTTGCGCAGCTCACCAACGAGTTGCGGCGAATCCTTGTGGCCGTGGCTGGAAATTGCGTGCTCGCGTGCGGCTTTGAGCACTTCCTCTTCGGTCCCGCTGATCTTGAGCGTGCACTTGTTCTCGCTCGGGAACATACCGCAGTCGATCATCTTGCGCGCCATCACTACTACCTCCGCCGGGGGTCATTGAATTATACCTGCCGGTAGGTCGGAGTCAAGTGACGGCACCCCAACGTCGACTTGCTCGCAAGCTCGAGAGGACGTAAGCGCGCCGCTCTAGGAGGATCGAGCGATGAAAGCCGTGCGTCTCAACGAGCTCGGTGGCCCGGAGAAGCTCGTCGTCGAGGAGATTCCGAAGCCCGTCCCGGCCGCGGGCGAGATCTTGGTCCGCATCAAACGGGCCGCGCTCAACCGCCGCGACGTGTTCATCACGCAAGGGCTGTATCCGGGGATCGAGTTGCCGAAGACGCTCGGCTCCGACGGCTGCGGCGAGGTCGCTGCGCTCGGCGAGGGCGTCAAAGGGCCGCCTGCGGGGACCGCGGTGGTGATCGACCCGACGCTTGGATGGGGCTCGAACGAACGCGTCTGGCAGCGGAGCGCGACGATCCTCGGCTTGCCGCGCGACGGGACCTTGGCCGAGTACGTGACGGTCCCCGCGGAAAACGTCCATCCCAAACCAGCCCATCTCACCGACGACGAAGCGGCGGCGATCCCGCTCGCCGGCTTGACCGCGTATCGCGCGACGGTCTCGCGCGGCAAAGTGAGCAAAGACGATCTCGTCTTGATCACGGGGATCGGCGGCGGCGTGCAGACGTTCGTCCTGCTCTTTGCCAAGCATGCCGGTGCGCGGACGGTCGTCACCTCGTCGAGCGACGAGAAACTCGAGCGAGCGAAGGCGCTCGGGGCCGATGTCGCGATCAATTACAAGACGAACGCGGATTGGCACAAGGAGCTGCGCAAGGTCGGCGAGCCGACGTTGATCGTCGATTCATCCGGCGGAGAGACTCTCGGGCGCGTCCTCGACGCGGCCGCCTACGCCGCCCGCGTCGTGATCTACGGCGGGACGAACGGCAACGCGACGATCAGGCCGTACTCGATTTTTTGGAAGCAACTCGATGTGTTGGGAAGTTCGATGGGGAGCCCGCACGATTTCGCCGCGATGCTGGCGCTTTTCAATAGCGGTCTGCACCCGGTCGTCGACGGCGTCTATCCCCTCGACCAGATCGCGAAGGCCGCCGAGCGAGTGAACCTCAACGCACAATTCGGAAAGGTCGTGCTCGCGATTGCGTGAGTCGATTTCGCCGCTCCGGGCGATGATCGGCGGGCGCTTCGTCGTTGTCGAGGCGAGCGAAGCCGGGCGCTTGGAAGTCCTGATCGCTCCCGAGGATCAGGGCTGGATCGAGGATGAGCTCGAAGCAAACGGCGCCGTTCGAAGCGGGACGCTGCTCGACGGCGCGAGCTTCCAGCTCGCGGACGGCTCGACGCTCGACGTGATCGCTCGCGATGAGCCTTGGCTTGCGCAAGCGCTCGACTGTCCGCAAGCAGCGCCCAACGGCCTGCCGGTCATTGGGCTGCCGTACTTGGTGCTGTACCGGCTGGAAACGGCGCGCTCGGCGGACTCGCGTGAGCTCGAACGTCTGTTGGCAGGTGCGAGCGAGGCGCAGCTCGGCCGCGTGCGCGACGCCGTCGACGCGTTCATGCCGGATCTGCGCGACGATCTCGAGAGCTTGATCGCGCTCGGCCGCCTCGCGCGGCAGGCGTCAGCCCGGTAAGAGGAAGTACTCGCGCACCGGATCCGCGACTCCGTCACCGAAGCGCTTGAGCATCGCGCGATCTTCTTCCGAAGCTTCCTCGACGAGCAGGCTGCGCACGCGGCCCTCCGGCTCGAGGGCTTCGAGATACGCGAGCATCTGGCGTGCGGCGGCCCGCCACAATTTCGGATCGACATCCGCGTAGACGCGGCGCACGATCTGCGGGATCGTCGCCGGCCCCAAGCGTAACTGCGCGATCAGTTGGCGTTCTCGCTCTTTGCGATGCTCGATATACTCGACGAGCTTGGAACGGGGATCCTCGACCGGGGGACCATGTCCGCCGTAGATGCGATCCGCGTCGCCGTAGTCGCGCAGCAGCCGCTCGAGCGTCCGCTGATAGGTGCGCATCGAGCCGCCCGGCGGCGCGACCACGACCGTTCCGCGTCCTAAGACGACGTCGCCGGTGAAGAGCGCCCTCTCTTCTCGCAGATAAAAGACGAGATGATCGAGGCTATGGCCCGGTGCGTCGGTCGCGTCGATCGTCGCATCTTCGTACGACAGCACCGCCGGACTGACCGCGTCTTCGTCGTGCGGAAACGCCGCGCTGGGATGAGCGATGACCGGCGCGTCGACGAGCTTGGAAAGGCCTGCGGCGCCCGGTGCATGATCGGGATGTCCGTGCGTCACGAGGATCCCGATGATGCGCGTCCCCAGGTCTTTCGCGGTCGTCATGAGCGAGCGGATGTGGTCGTCGATCGCGGGTCCGGGATCGATCACGACGCTCTCGCCCTTTCCGACGATGACGAGGTAGGAATTCGTCCCGTCGAGCGTCATCGGTCCCGGGTTTGGAGCACGCACGCCGACCACTCGTTCGCTCAGCCTTACCATCGGTATTCGAGATCCCGGTTCATGGCAAAAACGTTGCCGTCGTACGTCTTGGGCATGACGGTAGCGATCGCTTTCGCTCTCGCGAACGCGAACAACTCGTCGAGATCGCGAAAGAGCAGCAATCTTTCCAAGTGCTTGATCGTCGGGTAGAGCATCGGAAACGTTCCGTCCCCGTAGCTGCGGAGCGCAGTGCGCGGCGCGATCCAAACGCCGTCGTGCGTCTCGACTTCGTCGGCTTGCGCTTCCTGGCCGAGGGGCAAGCGCGCCAGAAAGAAGCGGGTGTCGAAGCGGTGCGGCTGGCTCTGCGGGGTGATCCAGTGCGAGAAGGGGACGAGCACAGCGGCTTCGATCCGGACCCCGGCCTCTTCGAGGAGCTCGCGGACCGCCGCCGCTTCAAACGAACCGCGATCGGTTTCATCGAGGCTCCCGCCGGGAAAGACTCGTACGTGCGGCCAGGCACCGCCGGCCGTGCGACGGACCATGAAGACTTCGAACGGGTCGTGCTCTGCCGGCCGGAGCAGCAGAACGCTTGCCGCGGGACGGGGGTCGGAACTACCCTCGGGCGCGCTGCGTTCCGTGGCCATGAAGACGCGAGTTGTCGGGATGGTTGCGGCCGTCCTGTGCCTGTCCGCGAGCGTCGCGCTTGCCGACCCGACCCCGGCGCCGGGCATCTCGCTGCCGGACATCCCCGGCGTACCCTCCAGCGTGCTGAACAATCCGATCGTTCAAAGCATCATCAACGCCGTCGGCGGAAGCCTGCTGCAGACGACGACTGGTCCCACCGCTCGCGGAAAGGTGACGTACTTCAAGCGCTTTGATCTGCAGTTGCAGACCGCGCCCAACGTCTACCGCCAGATCCATCTGCACCAAGGGACGGTCATCAATCCCCGCGGCGCGAACCTTGCGCCCGGGAAGCTCGTCGACGTCTCCGGAGCCGCGCAAAGCGACGGCTCGCTCAACGCCGACACGATTACCGTTCAGTAGCGCGTCCCTGAAAGGTCAATTCGGCGATCCCCGATTTGTCGAGCCCTCCGATCCCGAGCGCAACCATCCGATCGTACTGCGCTTTGGTCGCGCGTGCCAGCGGAAGGACGAGCCCGGCCTCGTCTGCGAGCGCTAGCGCAATCCCGCTGTCCTTCGCAGCGTGCTCAGCGGAAAAGTATGTTTCGTGCTCGCGCATCTGCATGTCGGCGCCGTCCGTCTCCAAGACGCGCGACGCCGCGCCCGTTTGAGCAAAGACTTCGCGCAGCATCTCGATGTCGAGTCCGAGCGCGTGTCCCAGGCCGAGCGCCTCCGCGAGTCCCGCCGTATTGATGTTCATCAGCATGTTGACGAGCGCTTTTACCTTCGCGGCTTCTCCGGAGCGTCCGACGTAGCGAATCGATGCCGCAAGTTTCTCAAGCAGCGGGCGAACGCGCTCGAAAGCGTCTCGATCTCCGGCACACATCAGGTACAGCGTCCCGTTGCGAGCTTGCGGGATCGAGCTTGCCATGCAGGCTTCGATCGCGGAGGCGCCGCGCCGGCGGGCGCGATCGGCAATATCGATGTGAACCCCGGGCGAGATCGTCGCGCAGTTGATGAAGATCTTGCCCTCCGCTCCGTCGAGGAGCGAGTCGTCGCGATCGTCGAAGATCTCGAGCATCGCCGCGTCGTCGGTGACGACCGTGAAGACGACGTCGGACTTTGCGGTGACATCCTCGAGCGTCGCGCACGCGGGCGCCGAAAGCTCGCTTGCAACCGCTTCCGCGGCCTGGGCGTGGGTGTCGTAAATTGCAACGATCTGCTCACCCACGTCGTTTAGTCGTCGCGCCATATTGGCGCCCATGCGACCGACCCCGACGAATCCGACTTTCATCCCTTTTACTCTCCCTTTGCGGCAAACAGGAGGAACGGCAGCGTCCAGTTGACGAGATGGCTAAGCCAGCAATACGGACACCAACGCTTGGTTACAAATAGCAAGCTATAGGCTAAGTAGAGTGAGAACGCAGCCGCTGCGAAGCTTGCGGCGACGGTGAGGGCCCAAACACCGGTAACGTGAAACCAAATCATAGCCAAAGCAACCAGCGGATAGTAGGCGATGCCGAACGCGGCGTTGGGGACGCCGCCAATGGCGCGGGCGCGCGGCGTCTCGACGACGCTGGGCTCGGTGAGGGCGCCCCTAGCCGCGAGCAACGCCTTGCGGTACATGAAGGCGGACGCGTAGAAACCCACGGCGCAGGCGGAGAGGATCGCGATTCTCCCGGTCACGGCGCGAGTCGATTCGGGTTTATGCGCAAAGCCGAGGCATGCTCCATCTTCTTGGGCTCATTCGTCCTAGCTGCCCTAGTCGTCCGCTTCCGCGACTCGATCGAACTGCTGCTGTGGACGATCGGACCTCTTGCCTATCCGCTCGCGATCGCGGTGATGGCGATCGTTGCCTCGGCACCGTTCTCGGTGACCGACGCGCTCGCGATCATGAACGGCGTCATCTTTGGACCCGTGTGGGGCTCGATCATCAACGCGGTTGGGATCGTCCTGGCGGCGATGATGGGGTATCTCTTGGCGCGCAGAACGTGCACGCTTCTCAACATTCAGCAACAGATCGAGAGACTACCGCACTGGGCCCGCCGCTTCCCGGTCGGCTCGCCGATGTTCTTGATCACCGTGCGCATCATACCGGGACTGGGCGGGACCGTCGCGACGCAGAGCGCGGCGGCGTTTCGCGTCCCGCTTTTCCGGCATATCTGGACGATGTCGGCAATCGCGATTCCGATCTGTACCGTCCTTGCCATTTTCGGAAACGATGCAGCCGACTTCGTGCACGACCGCGTCGCGGTCCCGGTTCGCCATTATTACGAACGCGCGCGAGCGCATCTGCCGCACCTCCATCACAACGACCAACCGGCTGCCGGAAACAGGGAGCATTGACTGTCGCGACCGTCGAGGACCAGGGCGCGCTCGAGGAGGTCTGCACTCGGATAGCGGCTGCGCCGCGCGTCGGGCTGGACACGGAGTTTCACAACGAGCGCAGCTATACCGCGCACCTGATGGTGATCCAGCTGGCTTTCGAGGACGGCGTCGCGATCATCGATTGTCTGGCGGTCAAGGACTTGCGGCCGCTCGCCGTCGCCCTTGCCGAGGCGAAGGTCGTCGGCCACGCGCTCCAAGGCGATCTTCGCATCCTCGCCGACGAGTTCGAGCTGCTGCCGGCGCAAGCGTTCGACACGCAGGTCGCGGCCGCGTTTTGCGGCTTCGGCTTCTCGGTCTCCCTGGTCGATCTCGTCCGCGAGCTCACCGGGGTGAGCTTACGCAAGTCGCAAACCGTCAGCGATTGGAGCCATCGGCCGCTCTCGCCCAAGCAGATCGACTACCTAGTCGACGACGTGCGCCATCTGTTTGCGCTCGAAGACGGCTTGCGCCAGCGGCTCGAAAAGCGCGAGCGTCTCGAGTGGGCGATCGAGGAGTGCCGCGCGCTCGTCGATCTCGATCGCTACCGTCTCGATCCGCGCCGGCTCTACCTGCGCGTTCCGGGCAACGCGCGCATGTCGCGCCGTGAGCTCGGCATTTTGAACGAGCTCGCGATCTTGCGCGACCGGGTTGCGCGGGAACGAAACATACCGCTGAAGTTCGTCCTGCCCGACGATGTCATGGCGGGCCTCGTACACGTTCGTCCCAAGACGCAAGACGAGCTCGGTCAGCTGCGCCGGATCGACGCCGGCATGCGACGTCAACTCGGTGCGCAGATCATCGAGACGATAAAGCGCGGCGACGCGATCCCCGAAGACGCGCTTCCACCGAAGGCGCCGCGTCCGCTGTCCGCGCAACGGGAAGCGTTCGTCGCGCTCCTAGCCGTCCTCGTCAACGCGATCGCGGCGCAAAACGACGTGCCGCCTGCGACGCTGTTGTCGCGCGCAACCCTGGAGCGCGTCGCGCGCGATTTGCCGCAGAGCATCGAGGAGTTGCGGGCCGTGCTCGATCTGGTTCCGTGGCGTGAACGGCTGGTCCTCGAGCCTCTGTGGGAGACGATGAACGGGCACCGCGCACTGCGCGTTGCCGGATACGAAGAAGGAGTGCCGCGTCCGGCTTTCGGCGAATAGCCGCGGGCCATGAAGAACGACCAGCCCAATAGCTTCGAGAGCGCCGATGCGCTAAAAGTCGGGTCGCGCTCGTACCGCTACTTCCGCCTCGGTGCGCTCGAGGAAGCCGGTTTCGATCTCAAACGCCTCCCGTATTCGCTCAAGATCCTCTTGGAGAACCTGTTGCGTTTCGAGGATGGGCGCTCCGTTTCGAAGGGCGATATTGAAGCGCTGGCGAGCTGGGATCCGGCGAAACCATTGGAGCGCGAGATCGCGTTTCGCCCCGCGCGCGTCCTGCTCCAGGATTTCACGGGGATCCCGGTCGTCGTCGATCTCGCCGCGATGCGCGACGCGATGGCGGAGATGAAGGGCGATGCCGCCCGGATCAATCCGCTGCAGCCGGTGGAGCTCGTGATCGACCATTCGGTGCAGGTCGACGTTTTCGGCACGGAACGAGCCTTTGACGAGAACGTCAAGATCGAGTTCGCGCGCAATCGCGAACGTTATGCTTTCTTAAAGTGGGGCCAGCAGGCGCTCGACAACTTCCGCGTCGTCCCGCCGGGGACCGGGATTTGTCATCAGGTCAACATCGAGTATCTCTCGCGAGTCGTATTCGGAATCGAAGCGACCGCCGGCGGGGTCGCGTATCCGGACTCGCTCGTTGGGACCGACTCGCATACGACGATGGCCGACGGACTCGGCGTCCTTGCTTGGGGGGTCGGCGGGATCGAGGCCGCCGCCGCGATGCTCGGACAGCCCGTCACGATGCTGATCCCCGAAGTCCTCGGCGTGCGCATCACCGGAAAGCTGAAGGACGGGATCACGTCGACCGACTTGGTTTTGCGCATCACGCAAGAGCTGCGCAAGAAAGGCGTCGTCGGAAAGTTCGTCGAGTTTTTCGGACCGGGACTGGCCAATCTTTCGGTCTTCGATCGCACGACGATCGGCAACATGTCGCCCGAATATGGTTCAACCGTCGCGATCTGCCCGATCGACGCGCAAACGCTGCGGTACCTCAAGCTCACCGGCCGGAGCGAAGAGCAGCTCGCGCTTGTCGAAGCTTATGCGAGAGCGCAAGGGCTCTTCCACGAGCCGTCCGGACCGGAAGCGCGCTACAACGATGTCCTCGAGTTGGATTTAGGATCGATCGATCCGGCGCTTGCCGGACCGAAGCGTCCCCAAGATCGTGTCCCGCTCGGCGACGTGAAGTCGGCGTTCAACCAAGCTCTCGTCGAATGGCAGAAGGCCCGCGCCGACGGCATCCCAGTCGAACGCATGGAGGCGGAAGGCGGCGGTGGGACCGCCGTCGCCGCTCGCCCGGCAACCGAGGTCAGCGACGGCGCGGTCGTCATCGCGGCGATCACGAGCTGTACCAACACGTCGAATCCCGGCGTCATGATCGGTGCCGGGCTGCTGGCAAAAAAGGCGCTCGAACGCGGTCTTCACACCAAGCACTGGGTCAAGACGAGCCTGGCGCCGGGCTCGAAAGTCGTGACGGATTACCTCGCGCAGGCCGGTTTGCAGCGCTATCTCGATGAGCTCGGCTTCAATCTCGTCGGCTACGGCTGCACGACGTGCATCGGCAACAGTGGTCCGCTGCCCGAAGAAGTAGCGCACGCGGTCGCTGAGAACGATCTGGTCGTCGCCGCGGTCCTCTCGGGGAATCGGAATTTCGAAGGCCGCGTGCACGCCCAGGTGCGCGCCAACTATCTCGCCTCACCACCGCTCGTCGTCGCGTACGCGCTCGCCGGCCGGATGGACGTCGACTTGACCCGCGAACCGCTCGGCAAGGGCAAAGACGGCAAAGACGTCTTCCTAAGAGATATCTGGCCGAGCAACGAGGAGATCTCGAAGACGATCGCCGCTTCCGTCAACGATACGATGTTCCGTTCGCGATACGCGGACGTTTTCGCCGGCGATAAGGAATGGCGGGACATGCCGGTGCCGACGGGGATGCGCTACGTTTGGGATCCAAAATCCGAGTACGTGAAGCATCCGCCGTACTTCGACGGGATGCCGGCGACGCCGGCGCCGCTGAAAGACATCGTCGGCGCACGAGTCCTCGCGGTACTCGGCGACAGCGTGACGACCGATCATATCTCGCCGGCGGGTTCGATCGCAAAGTCGAGCCCGGCCGCGAAGTACCTCATCGAGCACGGGATCGACCCCGTCGACTTCAATTCGTACGGCGCGCGTCGCGGGAACCACGAAGTGATGATGCGCGGGACGTTTGCGAACATCCGGCTGCGTAATGCGCTCGTCCCCGGAGTCGAGGGCGGCGTCACGCGGTATCTGCCGGCGAACGCCCGGATGTCGATCTATGACGCGGCGATGAAGTACAAAGCCGACGGGACGCCGCTCGTCATCCTCGCCGGCAAAGAGTACGGCTCAGGGTCGTCGCGCGACTGGGCCGCGAAGGGGCCGTATCTGCTCGGGATCAAGGCGGCGATCGCCGAATCGTTCGAGCGTATCCACCGCAGCAATTTGATCGGGATGGGGATCGTTCCGCTCGAGTATCCTGCAGGCGCGACTGCCCAATCGCTCAGGCTCACCGGCGAAGAGACCTTCACCATCGAGGGGCTCGCCAAGGATCTGCGTCCGCGCATGACCGTCAAAGTGACCGCGAAGGCGACCGACGGGAAAACCACGACGTTCGATGCGACCGTGCGCATCGACACGCCCGACGAGGCGGACTACTACCGCCATGGCGGGATCATGCAGTACGTCCTGCGTCAACTCCACAAATCGGCATAGGGGAGAACGAAATGTATTTGGTTAGTTACCGGTCCGGCAATGACTGGCGCGCGGGCGTCGCTGACGCGGGGAAGCTCATCGATGCTGAAAAGGCGGGCCGTTATCCGTCCAGCGTTCGTGCGATCATCTCGAACGGCATGGTCGGCGCGCTGCTCACCGATGCGAAGAAAGCGCTGGCCGGCGCCGACGCCGTGACGCTCGCCTCGGTCCGGCTCGGGCCGCCGATCCCCGATCCGGACAAGATCATCTGCCTCGGCCTCAACTACAAGGCGCATGCCGATGAGGCGGGCCTCAAGCTTCCACCGGCTCCCATTTTATTTCCGAAATACCGCAACTCTCTGATCGGCCCTCAGGACGACATCGTCGTCCCGGCGGTCGCCGCGAACAAGGTCGACTACGAAGTCGAACTCGCCGTGATCATCGGCAAGCGCGCCCGCGACGTGGCGGAGAAGGACGCGCTTTCATACGTCGCCGGCTATGCGTGCTTCAACGACGTGAGTGCACGGGATATGCAGATGCAGACCTCGCAGTGGGCGCCCGGCAAGGCGATCGATACGTTCGCCCCGATGGGCCCCGGGATCGTCCCGGCCGCCGAGGTCGGCGATCCGCAGAACTTGCAGCTCAAGACGCGCGTCAACGGCCAAGAGCTGCAGAACGACAACACGCGCCTGATGATCTTCAGCGTCGCACACACGATCGCGTTCATCACGAGTTTCATGACCTTGGAGCCGGGCGATATCATTGCGACCGGGACGCCGGCCGGCGTCGGGTTCACGCGCAATCCACCCGTCCGTCTCGTCGACGGTGATGTCGTCGAAGTCGAAGTCGAAAAGATCGGAGTGCTTCGCAACAAAGTCGTCTCACCGGTGACCGCAAGCCAGAACGGCGCCGCGGTCGGAGCCGCGCAGAAATAACAACGAAAGGGGAACGCCGTCATGCCGTCGATCGCTCGCCTAGGTCACGTCGGAATTCACTGCAACGATCTCGAGAAGATGAAGGACTTCTACGAAAACGTCCTCGGATTGATTGAGACCGACCGCGACGACGAGGTCGGGATGGTCTTCCTCAGCGCGCGGCCGGACGACGAGCACCACGAGTTCTTGCTGTGCGGCGGCCGCACGGCTCCTGCCGGGACGCTGATGCTGCAGCAGGTCTCATTCCGCTGCAACGCGCTCGAAGATATCGTCGACTACTATAAGCGCTTCAAGGAGCGCCAAGTCCCGTTCGACATGATCGTCACGCACGGCAATGCCGTGGCGATCTATTTCTACGATCCCGAAGGGAACCGCTGCGAGGTGTACTGGAACACCGGTCTCAAAGCGCGTCAGCCGTTTTTGGAGAAGATCGACCTCGAGCGGTCGCTCGACGAAATCCGTGCGGCCGTGAAGAAAGCGGTCGACCAATACGGCGAAACCGGCCACGTCGACATGTCCATTCTCGCAGCGCAAGACATAACTTAGATAACACGGATCTTTGCCATCATGCCGCCGTCCTCGTGATCGACGATGTGGCAGTGAAACAGGAACGTCCCGCGGATCACGGGATCGCGGAAGTCGAGCACGACTTTTAGGGTCGACGGGTGGTCTGCGCTCCGGCGCGGCGGCAGATCGACGACGTCGAGCCAGCGGCGCCGCGTTTCGAGACGGCCGTTGACCGCGGCGACGATGAAGTGGACCTGATGGATATGGAACGTGTGGACTTCGTCGGTCTCGTTGACGAGCGTCCATTCCTCGGTCGTCCCCGCACGTGCGACGATCGCCGCCGGAGCCGCCGGGTTATACGCGCGTTTGTCGATGTAAAAGCCCTTCGCGTCTTCCGAGAAGTGGATCGTCCGGTACTGCGCCGGTGGCGAGATCGACTCGTACGCGCGGCTCGGTCGCAATCCGAACGGCTTTGCGACGCGCGTCATCTGCGTCGCGCCGGAGTCGTCGATCGTCTCGGCGAGGATATCCTGCGGGTTGATGTCGCCGCCTGAGCCGGCATCGAAGCACTCGGAGATGAGGTATTGATGGCCGGTCGTCCCGGTGGCGACGACTTCGGCGCGGCCCGCGGGTGGGATGATGATTTGAGAAACGGTCTGTGTGGGGCTGCCGTGCGGCGCATATGCGAGCGGGACGCCGTCCTGCGCGACGAGCTGCAGATGCTCGCCGGTCAGACCGACGACGAAATGCCGGTGCGTCGAGGCGTTGAGGATGCGCCACAGCTGGCGCTCTCCGGGGCGAATTCCGATGGTCGCACTGGGCAAGCCGTTGATCGTCGGCTGCGAGCCGGTCTCGACGCCGCACGGCGGACCCGCCTCGTCGGGGTCGGCCGGCGGGGGCGCGGAAGGCTGCGTCCGCAGAGTGGCCAGCCGCTCCGCTGCCGCGACCGAGTGATCGAGCGGGATGTCGCGCAGGATGACGACCTGCTCGCGTAAGCCCGCGACTTGTGGGACGGCGTCCGCGATCCCCTCCACGACGATCGCACCGGACATCCCGTTACCGATCTCCCAGTTGGCGAGTCCGTGCGGATGCGGATGATACCAATACAAACCGGGCGGCTGATCGCGGCCGATCCGCACGACGTAGTCGAACGAGCGCCCCGGCTCAACCTTCGTTGCGATGACGTCGTCGCTGTGGATTGCCGGCGAAGCCGAGAGCCCGTGGAAGTGCAGGTTCGAGTCGGAGATCAACCCGAGACCGCACACTTCGGGCAAGCGGTTTTCGTAGTGCAGGTGAATCGCATCACCCGGATGGACGCGGATCGTCGGCGCAATCTCGCGGCCTTCCCAAAAGAAAGCCGGGCGCCCGGTGCGGTCGAGCGCGGCGTTCAAGGTCAGCGTAGCAACGCCGCTGACGCTGTGGACCTCCGGGATGACGGGGAGGCTTGGAATGGTGAGCGGCGAGGCTGGGGCCTCTCCTGGACCCGCGCACGCGAACGCGAGCAGGCCCAGGAGCAAGCCGATGAACCTTACGAGGACTGGCAAGCCAAGGGCGCTTGGCTGAAATTGAGCGAGTTGGTAAAGGGCGCTGCTGCCGCGTCCCGTGTCCCCAGGGCGGAGAGACCGAAGCGCTTTTCGATCAACGAAAGGATCGAGACCGTTTCGTATTGGGTGTGATCGACGAAGCCCGCTTTCGCGTACGGCGAGGCGATGATGAACGGAACGCGCGTCCCTGGACCCCATTGATCGATCTTCGGTGGGACGACGTGATCCCATCGTCCGCCGTTCTCATCGTAGGTGATGATGACGATGGTGTTGGCCCAGTAGACCGAGTTGCAGATCGCCACCATAAGTGTCTGCACGTGGTTTTGGCCGGCGAGCAGCGCTGCGTAGTTCGGGTGTTCGTTGTTGTAGCCGACCGGCTTGACGAACGCGACGCTCGGCAGCGTTTGGCCCGACAAGTCGCTCAAGAAGTTCGTCTCGTCGCACAGATGCGGGGTCGGCGCCGCGCAATTCGCCGGAGTCGCCGAGCCCCAACGGGCATAGTAGTTGAACGGCTGGTGGTGGAATTGGAAGCAGTCGCCGCTCGAGGGCGGGTTATTCGTGACGCCGCCGCTCACCGAGGGCCGGAAGCAGGTGTTCGCGGACGTCGCGCTGGCGACAGCGTCGCTCCAGCCGCCCGAGTACCATTTCCACGAGATCGTCGGAGTCGCGTCGGTTAACAGATCGCCGATCGTCTTTTGGGTCGCCGGAATCGGGTTGAGCAGTTGGTCGGCGGCAGTCCCGGGTGCGTGCGGATTGTTCGCCGTCTGCGTCGTGTTGACGTCCCACACCTGGCCCGTCGTTGCCCCCGGGCCCGGCGTTGTTTGAAGCGGGAACGAGGTTAAGCTTCCATCGTTGAACGCTTTTGTTGCAGGGGTGAAGTACGATTCGAACGTCGTTACGTTGCTGGTCGGCAGTGCTTGATTCCATTGGGGCGTGCACGCGCAGATCAGCCATTGGTGATTGAGGAACGAGCCCCCGAACGCGCTATGAAAGGCGTTGTCGTCCATCGTGTAATGCTGCGCGATTTTCCCCTCGGGCAAGTTCGTCGCATCGTATTGGCTGAGCACATAGCCCGGGTTGCTGCTGTACGCGACGAATTTGTCCATCTGACCGTTGGACGGTTCGACGTTTCCGTTGTCGATCTGGAGTTGTTGATGCCAGAAGACGTGCGTGATGTCGCCGGTCAACGTGTTCGTCGGATCGAACGTCGTGAGCGCGTAGGCTTGCGACGCCGACAGTCCGCCGCCGCCGGCAAACGTGCCGCTGAAGGCCGGATCCGGGTTCGAGCCGCCGGCGTTCACGAAGCTCGAGGTCGTGGTGCCGTTGGTAGTATAGTTCGGTCCGCACGGCCATGGTCCGAGGTTGTTCGTTGCCCCGAGCAATGGCTGGATCGTGAAGTTTGTCATCGCCACATAAGAAAGGTTGGAGCAGTTGCCGCTGCCGTCGACTTGCCCCCACTGAACCTGGCCCTGGACGGCCGAACTGCCGTTCGCGCCCGGATACTTGCTGTAGAGCCCGTCGAAGCTCCAGTTCTCCTGATATATAACGATGATGTGCTGAATCTGGGACAATGAGGAGAGCGTTCCGCTGGGAACGCTCGCGTTGCTCGGCGGGACCGTAGAGCTCGACGAGCCGGAACTGCATGAGATTAATGCGGCGATTGCAACGGCAAGCACCGTTAGTCGAAGGACTGGGCTTGGCACTACCTACCTCCGTCGGAAAAACATTGGTTCCGACTGTGATAGCGGTCCAATCGTAAGGCAGGCTTAACGGCAGACTAAGGTTCTTTACTATTATGCTTGCGGCGTACTGATCGCCATGCCGCCGATGACCAGCACTGCGCCCGCGACCTCGAGCGGGTCGACCGGCTCGCGTAGGATCAGCCACGACCAGATGTGCCCGAAGACGGGCGCCATGAAGATGATCATGCTCGCGCCCGACGCCGTGAAGAGCGTGAGCACCCGGCTCCACAGAAGGTTGGCCAGCGCCGTCGCCAAGATTGCGACGTAGGCGATGCTGCCGAGCACCTCGGGCGTCGGCTCGATCGGGCGGTAGGTCCCGGTCGCAAAGACGAACGCGAGGATCGCCAGCCCGCCGAACGTGCATTGAATCGCGTTGACGACGAGCTGGTCTTGCTCGATCGCGCGCTTCATGCAGATCGTGTTGACCGATTGCATCAGCGCCCCCGCGAGCATCAAGCCGATCGCGACGACGTCGCCCGCGTGCCCGAGCTTCGGGTACGCAATCACGAAGACGCCGAGAAATGCGAGCGCGACGCCGGCGATTTGCTTGATCGTCGGGCGTTCGTGCAAGAAGAACGACGCCAAGACGACCGTCGAGATCGGCGCGATGTTGCCCAGCAGCGAACCGAGCGCCGCGGGGAGTCGTTCCGCGCCGGTGAACGCCAGGCCGAAGAACGCGCCGAACGTCAACGACATCAAAACCAGCGTCGGCGCAAGCCGACGCGGGATCGCGACCGGACGTCGTAGTAGGAAGACGACCGCGAAGAGCGCGATCCCGCCGAAGAACGAGCGCGCAAAGGCGAACTCGGTCCCGCCCATGTGAGAGATCTTGAGGGCGATCCACGTCCCGCCCCAAATCGCAGCCGGCAAGATGGCGAGCGGATGGAAGATCGACGTTCGTGCGGCCGCGGTCATGCAGGAGTTGACAACCCTTTGGGGCGAGCGTAGGCTCTACCTATCTAATGACGCGGGAGCTCGGTCGAACCGGGCTGAGAGGGCGATAAGAATCTCGCCGACCGTACATAACCTGATCCGGGTAATGCCGGCGGAGGGAGCGGAATAACGGACGCAAGCGCCGCTCCTCCCGGGGAGCGGTGCTTGCGTTGGAGCGACACCTATGACGATGATGGCAGGGCCGGCCGCGAGCGATACGACCAGTTTCCCGAATTCTCGGAAGATCTACGTCCGGGGATCGCAGCCGTCGATTCGCGTCCCGATGCGCGAGATCAGCCTCACCGACGGCGAGCACCACACCGTCTATGACACGAGCGGGCCTTACACCGACCCCGATGTCGTAGTCGACGTCAGGCGCGGGATTGCTCCGTTGCGCGCGCCCTGGATCGAGGGGCGCAACGACACGGTCGAGCTCGAGAAACCTTCGTCGGTTTACAGAATTGCTCGGGAGTCGATGGCCGAACTCGCCGAACTGCGCTTCAAAGCGCCGCGCAAGGCTCGCCGTGCGAAGCCGGGCGCGAACGTCAGCCAGATGCACTATGCGCGCCGCGGCGAGATCACGCCCGAGATGGAGTTCATCGCGATTCGCGAGGACTGCGAACCGGAACACGTGCGCAGCGAGGTCGCGCGCGGCCGTGCGATCATCCCGTCGAACATCAATCACCCCGAGAGCGAGCCGATGATCATCGGACGCAACTTTCTCGTCAAGATCAACGCCAACATCGGGAACTCCGCGGTCGCCTCGACGATCGAAGAAGAGGTCGAGAAGATGACGTGGGCGACCCGCTGGGGCGCCGATACGGTGATGGATCTCTCAACCGGGAAGAACATCCACGAGACGCGCGAGTGGATCCTACGCAACTCGCCGGTTCCGATCGGGACCGTGCCGATCTATCAAGCGCTCGAGAAGGTCGGTGGAAAGGCGGAAGAGCTCACCTGGGAGATCTATCGCGACACGCTGATCGAGCAGGCGGAGCAAGGCGTCGACTATTTCACGATTCACGCCGGCGTTTTGCTGCGCTACGTACCGTTGACGGCGACGCGCGTTACGGGGATCGTTTCACGCGGCGGGTCGATCATGGCGAAATGGTGCCTCTCGCATCACATGGAGAGCTTCCTCTACACGCATTTCGAGGAGATCTGCGAGATCATGAAGGCGTACGACGTCGCGTTCTCGCTCGGCGACGGACTCCGTCCCGGATCGAACGCGGATGCCAACGACGCCGCGCAGTTCGGCGAGCTCGAGACGCTCGGCGAGCTGACCCAGATTGCCTGGAAGCACGACGTCCAGACGATGATCGAGGGTCCCGGCCACGTCCCAATGCATCTCATCAAAGAGAACATGGACAAGCAGCTCGACCTCTGCAAGGAAGCGCCCTTCTATACGCTCGGACCGCTCGTTACCGACATCGCGCCAGGCTACGATCACATCACGAGCGCGATCGGCGCCGCGATGATCGGCTGGTACGGGACGGCGATGTTGTGCTACGTCACGCCCAAAGAACATCTGGGCCTGCCGAACAAGAAGGACGTCAAGGACGGCGTGATCGCCTACAAGATCGCCTCCCACGCGGCGGACGTTGCGAAAGGTCATCCGCGCGCGCGCCATTGGGACGACGTCCTCTCGAAGGCGCGTTTCGAGTTCCGCTGGGAGGACCAGTTCAACCTCGCGCTCGATCCGGTGACGGCCCGCGAGTTCCACGACGAAACGCTCCCGGCGGAAGGGGCGAAAGTCGCACATTTCTGCTCGATGTGCGGACCGCACTTCTGCTCGATGAAGATCACGCAAGAGGTTCGCGACTACGCCGAAAAAGGGATGGCTGAAAAATCGGCCGAGTTTGCTGCCTCGGGAGGCGAACTCTACATCAAGACTTAAGCCCGAGGGCCGTGCGACTTCGTGCTCTAGGCGTTCTGCTTGTCCTTGCGGGAGCCGTGGCGGCTTGTTCCGGCAATATCGGCGGCGGCGCAAGCGCGGTCCCCGGGGGCCAACCCGGGGCGTTGGGCTCGGGAATCCCGCTCCCGACGGGGACGCCGTCGAGCGCAAGCGGCGTCGTCAACGTCGCTCCGAGCGCCGGGCCGCAGACCCTGCCCAACGTCGGCGGCTACACGGCGAGTGTCGCGTTTCCGCAAACCTCGGCGTCGCCGACGACGATGAACGTCGTGAGCTCGCTGGTCGTTCCGGCAAACATCCCGGCGCCGTTCGATCTGGGGACGGCGAAGCGCAGGAAGGGCTCGGCGCCTCCATACAAAGCGCTGCTCTATATTTCGTTGATCCCGACCAAGACGCTGACGTTCGATCATCTCCCCCAGTTCGTCTTCGGCGTCCCGGAAACCGTGATCGGTTCGCTCGGCGACAAATGGGATCTCGGCCTGGGTTTCTTCGATCCGAATGACAAGTCGAAAAAGTTCAAGCTCGCGATCGCCGATCGAATAGCCGTCGCGACCGCTGCGCCGACGCCGACCCCGTCGGCAACGCCGACCCCAACGCCGACGCAGACACCGAGCCCGACGCCGTCGCCGAATCCCTCGGCGTCACGCACGGCCTCACCGTCGCCGACGCCCGTCCCGACGCCGACGATCACGCTCATCGCGGTCGGCTTCGCGAACCCCGAGATGGCCCTTACCATGGAAGCGAACAAGACGTACGTCTTCATCTTGTACGCGATCGTCAGCTCGCCGCCGAGCGCGGAACCGAGCGGTTCCTCGGCACCCGCTGCGAGCGCGAATCCATCCGGATCGAGCGCCGCGACCGCGAATCCGAGTGCGAGCGCGGCGACCTCGCCTACGCCGTCGCCGTCACGAACTTAGTTTGACGACTCGATCGCGCCTTCGTCCGAGGGAGCGATAATCGGAACGTCGAGCGTCGGTTGTGAATCTGAAGGTCCGCTCTCGTCCTTTACCGTGGCGTTCGCAGAAAGCGCATCGAGCGCGTAGCGCCCGTCGAGCTGATGAACGAAATGCATCACGCGCTTGACGTAGACTTGCGTCTCACGGTACGGCGGGACGCCGTTGTACTTGATGACGGCATTTGGTCCGGCGTTATACGCCCCGATCGCAAGTTGCAAGCCGTGCGGCGCAGAACTGAACCGATCGAGCATGCGACGCAGGTACTCGGACGTCCCGCGAAGGTTCTGATGCGCTGAGCGCGGATTGACGCCCAACGAACGCGCAGTCCGCGGCATCAATTGGCCGAGCCCGGTCGCGCCTCGATACGAGACGGCCTGCGATTGCCAGTGAGATTCGACCGTCACGACGGCGGCCAGCAGTCGCGGGTCGATGCGCGTACGGATCGCGTCGTTGATCAGCTCTTGCGCGTAGTCGGCGCATTTCGAGAAGGCGAGCCTTGGATTGATGTGCCGCACCAGCTGCGCGTACATGCCGACAAGACCCGCTGTAAAAGGGGTCGCTCCATCGTCCGCCCGGACCGCGGCCGGGAAGAGAGCAAGGCACAACGTGAACGCAGCGGCGACTGAAAGGACGGAATGTCGTCGCATGGCCGGCAAACTTCGCCGCAAGTGATCTCGATCATTCTCGCGTGCGTAAACTTTTTTGGCGGGATCAGCGATGGATGTCGTCGAGCCAGGCGACGGGTTCGGGACGTTCGACCGGGGTGATGTCGAGGTTCACGACGATCGCTTCACTGCCGCTGCGAACGACGGCGCACTCGAGGGGCTCGGTCCCGCTCGCGTTGATCTCCTGATGCGGGACGTATGGCGGGATGAATATGAAATCGCCCGGCCCGGCCTCGGCTACGAACTGTAATCGATCGCCCCAGCGCATCCGCGCTTGCCCGCTCACGACATAAATCACGCTCTCGAGCTCACCGTGGTGGTGCGGACCCGTTTTCGCATCGGCGTCGATGCGGACCGTCCCCGCCCACAGTTTTTCAGCGCCGATGCGCTTGGAGATCGCAGCCGCACGCTGCATCCCTTCGGTCTGCGGCGTGTTGCAATCGAGCTCGCCGGCGTGCACGACGCGTACGCCGGAGAACTTCCACTTGTCGGTCAAGCTAACGCCGGCTCTTTGATCGACTGCGCGACCTTGTCGGGGACGATCTCGAAGCGCTCGTGGCGCCAAGTGAAGGTCCCCAGGCCTTGCGAGGCGGTTCGCAGTTCGGTGATGTAGCGTCCGAGCTCGACTTGCGGGACGAGCGCGATGACCTTCTCGTAGCCCGGCCGCTGTTCGTCAGCATCGTACGAGAGGATTTGACCGCGCTTGGCGGTGAGCTGCGAGACGATCGTCGACGCGAACGTGCTCGGTACGAGGATCTCCAAACGGACGATCGGTTCGAGGATCACCGGGTTGCATTTCGGTAATCCATCGCGAATCGCCATCGAGGCCGCCGTCTTGAACGACGCTTCGCTGGAGTCGACGTCGTGATAGGCGCCGTCGTAAAGCGTGACGTGCAGGTCGAAGACCGGGAAGCCGGCTTTCGGCCCGTGCAGCAACGCTTCGCGAACGCCCTTTTCAACGGCGGGAAAGAACTGCCGCGGGACGACGCCGCCGACGATTTTCTCTTCGAAGGTGACGCCGTGGCCGCGCGGGCGCGGTTCAATGCGCAGCCACACGTCGCCGAATTGGCCGTGACCGCCGGTCTGGTGTTTGTAACGGGAATGCACTTCGGTCGAGCCGGTGATCGTCTCGCGATAGGGGATCGCGGGTTGTCCCGTCTCCAGTGCGAGATGGTATTTGCGCGACAGCCGCTCGGTCGCCGTCTTGACGTGGATCTCGCCGTTGCCCAGAAGTTGCAGCTCGTTGGTGAACTCGGCGCGCCCGACGCGCAGCGACGGATCTTCATCGATGATGCGAGCGAGCATCTGCGAGAGCTTCGCCTCGTCCAGCTTCTCTTTCGGACGAATTGCGAGCGCGAACAGCGGCTCGGATGGTTCCACCGTCGGCATGACGACGGTAGATCGCGGCGCCGCCAGCGTGTCTCCGGTCGAAACGCCCTCAAGACGGGCAAGCGCGACGATGCTCCCTGCGATCGCGCTCTTGATGCTGTCTTGGCGCTTGCCTTGTAAGCGAAAGATCCCGCTGAGGCGCACCGGTGCCGCGCCGCGCGACGCGTCGACCAGCTGTGTGTCGCCCGCGATCGTCCCGCTGAATATGCGAACGACGGAGAGCTTCCCCGATTGCGGATGAACGAACGTCTTGCATACTTGCGCGACGACGGGGCCCTTGGGATCCGTCACGACGATATTCCCGGCGGCGTCGTGACGGGACTCGACCGCCGGCGAGGGAAATTCGCGCTCGATCGCTTCGAGCAAGGCGCGCACTCCGGCGCCCGTCTGTCCCGATCCGGCCAGGACCGGGATGATTTGATCGTGCGAGCAGTCTTCGCAGAGATCCTTGCGGATCTCGTCGCGCGACGGCTCGATGCCCTCGAGCAGCTCCTCGAGGAGATGATCGTCGAAATCACCGAGCGCCTCGAGCAGTTTCGTCCGTTGATCCGAGACGATCGCTTGCAGGTCGGCAGGGAGCGCGGTCTCTTTGTGTTCGGTTCCCTCGCAGAGGTAAGCGATGTTCTCCGCCAAATCGACGAAGCCGCGGTAGGCCTCGCCCGCGCCGATCGGAACTTGTTGCGCGACGACGTGCATGCCGTACGCTTGTTGCAGCGCCGAGAGCGTTCCGAAAAAGTCTGCGCCCGGGCGGTCCATCTTATTGACGAAGAAGATGTGTGGAAGCTTGTGCGCCTCGATAAAATCGATCAGCGTTTTCGTTTGACCGATCCGTCCGGGGTCCGCATCGATCACGACGACCGCAGCATCGGCTGCGAGCATCGCGATTTTCGTCTCTTCTAAGAAGTCGACGAAACCGGGACAATCGATGATGTTGAGGTCGATGTCGCCACATACCGTGTATGCGAAGCCGACGCAGGTCGATTGTAAGTGTTCGATGCACTCGGGCTCGAAATCGGTCGTCGTCGTGCCGTCGCCGACGGAACCGCGCCGGGAGATCGCTCCGCAAGTTGAGAGCAACGCCTCGACCAGCGTGGTCTTACCGGAGTGATGGGTGCCGACGATTGCGATGTTCCTGAGGCGTGAAATGTCTTCCACTCCGGCCCTCCTCGTTGACGTCAGTCCAACGCTATATAGCGGGGCCTAACGGTTCGCCGCCCGGCGCCGGAATGCTGCTGGGCGGGGCACTTAGGTTGAAAGTGCCTTCAGCCTGCCGCCGCCTTGTGCCAGGGCAGCGCTCCGCCGATCTGATGAGCCGCTTTCCAACGGCGTGCCCACTGCACGAAATCGTTGGCCGGCATCGGCCGGCCGACGTGATAACCCTGACAGATGTTGACCCCGGCCTTGTAGAGCCAATGCATCTGCTCGAATTGCTCGACACCCTCGGCAAGGACGCGCCGGTCGGTCTTTTGCGCGAAGGTCACGACGGTCTCGATGATCGCTTCGTCGTTGCGTGAGTCGGGGACGTTGTCGACGAACGACTTGTCGATCTTGACGACGTCCGGGTTGAGCGACGACAGGTAGGCGAGCGACGAGTAGCCGGTTCCGAAGTCGTCGATCGCGATTTTAAAGCCGCGCTCGTGCAAGCCGCCCACTGTGTCGAGCGTCAGCTTCGGATCGCGCATCGCCATCGATTCCGTGATCTCGAAGCCGAGGTTGTGCGACTCGACGTTGCGGCTGTTGATGATCGCGACCAGCGAATCGAGCAGCGTTGGATCGCTGAGCTGGCCGCCCGAAAGGTTGATGTACAGCCGAAAATCCGGATTTTCGCGCGTGAGCTGCTCAATCGTCTCGCAGGCGCGCTCGACCGTCCATGCGCCGATGCGCCGGATCAACGTTGATTCTTCGGCATAAGGGATGAATTCGCCGGGTCCGACGATCCCGCGCTCGGGGTGGCGCCAACGGATCAGCGATTCGGCGCCGACGATCGCGCCCGTGCGAAAGTCGACTTCGGGCTGATAATAGAGGACGAACTGATTCTTGGCCAGCGCCTCGCGCAACTCAACCTGCAACGAGCGCCGTTTCTCGAGCCGCACGGCGATCGCCGGATCGAAGAGCCGGAACGAGCCGCGCTCTTCACGCTTGGCTTCGTAGAGTGCGGCGTCGGCTCGCGGCAGGAGCTCGTCGGATTTCTCGGTGTGATCGGGGAAAATCGCGCCGCCGATCGTCGTCCCGACCTGCAGCTGCATCCCTGCGGCCGAGACCGGGGCGTCGAAGAGGGCGAGGACCTCCTTCGCGCGTTGGGTTGCGGCCTCAGGGGCATCGATGCCGAGCGAGATCGCGAATTCGTCGCCGCCGAGCCGCGAGACGAGCTCGCCCTTCTTGAGCGCGCGCTGGAGACGCTGGCCGATCGCAACCAGGACTGCATCACCGACTGGATGGCCGAGCGTGTCGTTGATGATTTGGAAATTGTCGAGGTCGAGCTGCAGGACGGCGAATTTGCGGCCCTTGCCGACTTCCGCCGCGCGCGCGAGCGCGCGACGGAGGGTCTGGCGGTTCGGGAGCCCGGTGAGATCGTCGCGTTCCGCTTGCCAGCGCAGTTGCGCCATGCGCTTGCGTTCTTTGAGCAGCATCGTGACGATCGCCGCGATCAGCTCGACGTACGTGCTGTCCTCCTCGGTGAACGGCGCGTCTTCGAACATCTTGCGAGAGACGAAGGAGAGGCAGAACTGCTCGCGTTCGACTTTGAACGGGAGTCCGATCGCGGTGCGCAAGCTCATCTCGCGAACGCGCGGGAGCGAGACGGCACTCGTGTCGGCCCAGAGATCGTCCCAAACCGAGACGTCGTCTTTGTTCAGCATAAGCGCGAGGAGCGTCCCGACGAGGGGTGTCTTTTCGCCGACCTTCGGAACGTTCTTAACGAGCTCGGTGTCGAAGTCCTCATCGGCGACCGAGAGCGCCTCAGCCGTCCCGGCGGCCACGCGCGTCAGCTCGCCCAAGAAATGTCCGCCTTCGCGCAGCGCGTGCGCGCCGGCGTTCAACAGCGCCGAGACGCGCTCGTCGTCGGTTAACTCGCCTTCGACCGCGGCCTTGTACAGCGTTTCCAGCCGGCGCAGATAGCGGGTCGAGCGCGCGTCCGATGTTTGGACCCGTTGGCGCGCCTCCTTCACCTCGACGGCGAGCTTGCTGCGAATGCGCGAGAGCGCGAGCAAATTCTGGATCCGGTCGACCATCTCGGACTGATCGCTGGTCCCGCTGGCATCGGTTGCACCAAACGAAATCGCTCGGCGCGGAGCCTCGGGGTCGTTGGCACAAATGAACATCTTCGGAATCGCGGCCAACTCGGGCGAGCTCTGGGCGCGCCGCAAGAACTCCAGCCCCACGTGGGACGGGCGCGCATCCAGAAGTACGATCAGTTCGGGCTGGCTGGGGATCGCCCACAAGAACGCGTCCTCAACCGTTTTGAACGGGACCGCGGCGCAGTTCCTGACGTTCCCGAGGAGCCGCACGAAGGCCGCGCAGTGTGCCTCGTTATCCGAAAGAATAAGGGCCTGCGCCGTCGCGGTTTTGTTCTGCGTCTCGATCGCGGTCAACGTCCCTTCCCGGCAAAGAAACGGCGGCCTCGCCCAGTAGACGAGGCAGTAAGGGGTCCTTTCATTCTATCTTCACAGAATGGCGGCGCGCAATGACCCAGCACAACGAACTAACCATATGATGACGAACGTAAACTCTCTGTAAAGAAGGACTGTCCTGGTCAGCGGAAGATCATGTCGGCCGCGGCGATCGACTTGTCCAAGACGTTGTTCTTGAAGGCGAGATCGAGCGGCGGCTGGACGATGCCCGGTGTCAAGGAAGAGGCATAGGTCGAGCGCGTCATCGTGCGAGCCGTGTCCGCGTTGATCTTCGAGTATTTGGCCAGGATCGCGGCCGAGGCCGGCTGATTGCCGTTTGCCCAGCGTCCCGCTTCATAGATCGCGTTCTGAAACTTCTTGATGAGATCGGGATGCGCTTGGGCGAACGGTTTCGTCGTGAACCAGGCACCGATCAGGAACTCCCGCGCGATTGCGCTGAACACCGGCGCGAACACGCGAACGTCCCCGCGTTCCTTCGCCGCCGTCAACGACGGCTCGGAGATCACGGCGGCGGCCACGGTGCCGCGAACGAGCGCCGGACCCATTTCGGCGAACGGTATCTCGACGAACGCTATCTTCGAGGTGTCGGCTCCGTTTTGCGCAAGCCACGCGACCGCGCCGAGTTGCGTGAGATCCCGCAGGCCGGAGACCGCGATCGTCTTCCCTTCAAAATCCTTGGCGGTTTTCAGCGGGGAGTCTTTGGCGACGCACATCACGGTCGTCGGCGCCTTCGACGAGTACATCCCTCCCCCGGCGATCAGCGTGAAGGGAGCGCTGTGGGAGAACGCGTTCGCCAGTCCAACGGGATTGGAGATTCCGACGTCGGCCGCGTTGCCGGCGACGGCAGACGTCACGGCCGCGCCGTTGGCGAACGTTTGAAGGTCGACGGCCAAACCGGCCTTCTTGAAGAAACCCATATCCTGCGCGTAGTAGGCTTCGGCAAACGTGTCGTTTGCAGTTGCCGCGACTTTCAACGTCGGTAACGTTTGCGTTTGCCCGCCGCTCGGGAGAGCGAGCGCGGCGATCGCCAGCGCCAAGGCCGAAAAGCAAAACGAACGTCGTCCCCGCATCGTGGTACCTCCGCAGACCGTGTTACTACGCGAGGGATTTTACCCCGGCCTTTGCAAGAACGCCGGGATGCGCTTTCTCGCCGTTCTTTTCGCTCTTGCTTTGCTCGGCGGAGCCGGTGCGCAGGCCGCGACTTCGGGGGCCGACGACACGCTGATCGCGGCGGCGAAGAAAGAAGGGGCGGTCGTCCTCTACGGCTCGATGACGCTGCCGCAAATGACCGCGCTTGCGGACCGCTTTCACGCGCAGTACGGGATCGCGGTAAAAACGTTGCGGATGGAGAGTCAAGAGCTCCCGGCGCGGATGATCACTGAGGAGCGCAGCGGCCGTTACGAAGCCGACGTCGTGGACGAACCCGGATTTCAGACCGATCAGCTCAAGCGCCAAGGGATGCTCGTGCAGTATCGCCCGCCCGAAAACGAGACGTTGATCAAGGGGACGGTCGACCCCGAAGGTTACTGGACGAGCATCTTCCTCAATACGGAAGCGATCGCATACAACCCCAAGAAGCTGCAAGAGTACGGGCTCAAAATCCCCGCCGCATGGTCCGATTTCGCAAAGCCCGAGTGGCGCGGGCACTTCGGGATCTTTGTCGGCTCCTACGAATGGTACGCCGCGATGAAGAAAAAATACGGCGAAGACGGCGGGAACAGGCTGATGAAGGCGCTCGCGGCCAATCAGCCGCGCATGCTCAACACGCACGTCATCGGGATAACGATGACCGTCACCGGGGATCTGGCCGGCGTCCCGAACATCTACGCGTATCAGGCGGAGCAAGAACGGCGTAAAGGCGGCGCGATCGCGATCGTCAATCCAGATCCGACGGTCGTCGAGCTGCACTGCGTCGGGATCGTCAAGAACGCGCCGCATCCCAATGCCGGCCGGCTGCTCGAGCGCTGGATGCTCTCAAAAGAGACGCAGAATTGGGTCGCCAGCCTGAACGGCCTCGGCCGCGTCGCGGCGCGCAAGGACGCTGAGAACGATCCGATGATTTGGAACCCCCGGGTCAAATACCTGATCAGCGACCCCGCGACCAGCGGGAACTACGCGCAGGATGCGACCGCGTTTAACGCGATTTTCGGGATCCCGGGATGAGCTTGCGCGTAGCCGTCGACACCGGCGGCACGTTTACCGATTTCGTCGTGCTCGACGAGAAGACGGGCGCGCTCGACGTGTTCAAGGTCCCATCGACGCGCGGGTCGGAGGCCGACGGGATCATTGCCGGGCTCGAGCAGTACTTGAAGAAGCAGCGCCGAGCGGCCGGCGACGTCGGTTTCTTCTCGCACGGAACGACCGTCGGGACGAACGCGATCCTCGAGGAGAAGGGCGCGAAGACGGGCCTGCTCGTGACCGAGGGCTTTCGCGGCATCTACGAAGTCGGCGAACAGAGCCGTCCGTACGGCGCGACGACCTACGATCTGTTTTATCAGAAGCCGCCGCCGCTCGTCCGTCCGCGTTATACGGCGGAGATCGGCGAGCGCGTCCTCTTCGACGGTAGCGTCCTTCGCGAGCTCGACGAGGAGACGGTGCGCGCCGCCGCGCGCAAGTTCCGCGCTCACGAAATCAAATCGGTCGCCGTCTGCCTGCTCTTCGCATTCCGCAATCCAGCGCACGAGAGACGCATAGCTGAGATCTTCGCCGAAGAAGCACCGAACTGCAACGTCTCGCTCTCGAGCGAAGTGATCCCGCAGATTCGCGAATACTTCCGGCTCTCGACGACGCTCGTCAACGCGTATCTCAATCCGCTGCTCACGGGGTACGTCGCGGCGCTCGACGACCGCTTGAAAGAGCTCGGCTGCCGGACCGATCAACGCTTCATCATGCGTAGCAACGGCGGTGTTGCGACATTCGAAACCGCGGCACGGCGCAGCGTGCAGACGATCCTGAGCGGCCCGGCCGCCGGCGTCGTAGCGGCCGAGAAGCTTGCCGCGCAGATGCCCGGCTATCGCAACGTCGTCACGTTCGACATGGGCGGGACGAGCACCGACGTCGCGTTGATCGAAAACGGATCGCCGGCGCGGCGCAGCGGCGGGAAAGTCCATGACCGTTACGTCCTCGTCCCGATGCTCGACATCCACACGGTCGCCGCGGGCGGCGGGACCCTCGCGTACGTCGACGCATCCGGCGTGCTCCAAGTCGGCCCGCAAAGCGCCGGCGCAATCCCGGGACCCGTCGCATACGGCCGCGGCGGAACGCAGCCTACCGTAACCGATGCCAACTTGGTCCTCGGCTACCTGAGCGCCGGGAATGCGCTCGCCGGCGGGACGCTCTCGCTCGACAAGGACGCGGCGGAACGTGCGATCCGCGAGAAGATCGCGGAGCCGCTCGGCCTCTCGACGATCGACGCGGCGCGTGGAATCGTCGAGATCGTCAACGTGAAGATGCAGGAAGCGATCAAGGTCGTCTCTTCGAATCGCGGTTACGATCTGCGCGATTTTTATCTGCTCGCGTTCGGCGGCGCGGGGCCGCTCCACGCGGGGCCGATGGCCGAGGAGCTCGGAATGAAGGGCGTCCTCGTCCCGCCGTTCCCCGGCGTCACGAGCGCGCTCGGGTTGTTGCTTTCCGACGTCCGCCACGATTACGTCGTCTCCGATCTGCGAGCGCTCGAAGCCGTCGACGCGCGCAAAGTCAACGAGGTCTTCGAAGGGATGCGCAAACACGCCGAGGGCGAGCTGCTCGGCGAGGGTTTCCGGCACGATCAGCTCGTGTACGAATACGATCTCGATCTGCGCTACGTCGGCCAAGGCTACGAACTGACGGTCCGCGTCGAGCGCGTCCCGCTGCATGAAGGCGACTTGCAGAAGATCCGCGGCGACTTCGATCAGCAGCACCTCGCGCTCACCGGGCACTCCGCACCCGACGCGGGGGTCGAGATCGTGAACTACCGCGTCACCGGCGTCGCGATCGTCCCGAAGGCGACGTTAGCCTCACCCTTCTCGGCGAAGGGGACGCTCGATGATGCGTTCGTGAGTTATCGCGACGCGTATTTCGGTTCGGCCAAACCGGTCCAGACGCGGCTCTACGATCGCGCGAACTTGCCGGAAGGCGCTCAGATCGACGGCCCTGCGATCCTCTTGCAGGCCGATTCGACGACGGTCATACCGCCGGGACAGCGCGGTCGCGTCATCGAGCTCGGGCTGCTCGAAATCATGCGAGCGTAACGGAGCGTCGTGGATCCGATCACCTTTCAAGTCATTCAAAGCCGGCTCTCCGGGATCGTCCAAGAGATGCAGGACAGCATCTTCCGGACCGGCTACTCGACGATCATCCGCGAATCGCAGGACGCGAGCTGCATGCTGATGGATCCCAGCGGCGACGTGATCGGAGAGCACGTCGTCCTCCCGCTGCACATCGCGTGTCTGCCGCAATGCGTGCGCAATATCCAGCAGACGTTCGGCGCCGACATCCGACTCGGCGACGCGTTCTTGACGAACCATCCGTACTTGGGCGGCGTCCCGCACTCGATGGACATGGCCGTGATCACGCCGTTCTTTCATAACGGCCGGCTTGTCGCGTTTTGCGGCAGCATCGCGCATAAGAGCGATCTCGGCGGCGTCGTCCCGGGGACCGGCTACGGCAATGCGCGCGAGATCTTTCAAGAGGGGATTCAGTATCCGCCGGTCCGGTTGATCAGCCAAGGCGAGATCATGCAAGACATCGAGGCGATCTTACGTGCGAACTCACGCACGCCTGAGCTCGTCCTGGGCGATATCCGCGGCCAAGTCGGTGTCGCGCGCTTGGGCGAAAGGCGGCTCGCCGAACTCATCGAGCGCTACGGACTCGAGCCCGCGCTCGAAGCGTTTGCGATGCAGCAGAGGGTGACCGAAGATCGCATCCGAGCGACGCTGCGCAGCTGGCCCGACGGCGCATTCGAGGCGGAGTCGTGGGTCGACACGGACGGGATCACGCTGGACAAGCGCGTCCGCTACCACATCCGTATCGAAAAGAAGGGCGACGGCATCGTCTTTGATTCGACCGGATGTCAAGACCAGACGCAGGGACCCGTGAACATCGTCCCGTCGTTAGCGCTCGGCTGTTACTACTTTGCCTTGATCGCGATGATCGATCCGAAGTTGCCCAACAATGGCGGCGTAGCACGCGTCGTTCAAGCGAAGTTTCGCAAGGGCTCAGTCTTAGACCCATACTTCCCAGCTGCGACGAACACGTACATGGCGGCGGCAACCGCGATCACGGAAGCCTCGCTCCAAGCGCTCAGCGGCTTCGTCTCCGAGAAGCGGATGGCCGGCAACGGCGGCGTCGGCGGGATCACGATCAGCGGGACGACACCTGCCGGAAAGCCGTTCGTCCAGTACGAGTCGGTCGGTTCGGCATACGGCGCGCATGCGCACGGCGACGGTCCGTCGGCCGTGACGGTCCTTCTCTCGAATGCGCGCATAGCGCCGGTCGAAGTGCTGGAGAGCGAGTTTCCCACGCGACTCGTCCGCTTCGAGTTGATCGAAGACTCGGGCGGGCCGGGAAAATACCGCGGCGGGCTCGTCCAGCGCCGCGAGTATGAGATCTTGACCGACGACGCGCAACTGACGTTGCGCGGCGGCCGCCACGAAGTCCCTGCCTTCGGGCTTGCCGGAGGACAGCCCGGAAGACTGGGCGGCTGCGTGCTCAATCCGGGGATGCAGAGCGAGCGGCGGATGCCGAGCCGCTTCAGCGGCCTTCGTTTGAAGAGCGGCGATCGCGTGTTGCTCGAACGCGCCGGCGGCGGCGGCTTCGGCGGACCACGCGAGCGCTCGTTCGAACGCGTCCTCGACGATGTCATCGACGGATACGTCAGCCGCGATGCGGCGATCGCCGAATACGGCGTCGACGAGCGCCGGCTCGATGAGGCGCTGGAACGCTGGGAGCACAGGCTGCGGGAATTCGCGAACGTTCAACGATGACGCCTGACTACGGCCGCCTCGTCGACGTGGAGCGCGGGATCGTCAGCCGCGAGATTTTCGTCAGCGAGCATGTCTTCGAGGACGAACTCGAGCACTTGTTCACTCGGACATGGCTTTTCGTCGGCCACGAGAGCCTCGTGCCGAAGTCGAACGACTTCTTCGTTTCACGGATGGGGACCGAATCGGTCATCCTCTGCCGGGATCGCGAGCAGAAGCTCCATGTCTTCCTCAACACGTGTCGCCATCGCGGGATGAAAGTCTGTCGCTACGATGAGGGGAACACGCCGCTCTTCACCTGTCCCTACCACGCATGGAGCTACGCGACCGATGGCCGGCTCCTCGGCGTACCGATGTACGAGCAGCTCTACGACGGTGTCCTCGACCGCTCGCAGTGGGGACTGATCGAAGTCCCCAAGATGGTCAACTATAAAGGGACGATTTGGGCGACCTGGGATCCCGATGCACCATCATTCGAGGACTACCTCGGGGGAGCGCTCGAGCATCTCGATCTCGTCCTCGATGCGCGTGACGGGCGCGAGGGCGGATCCGAAGTGCTTGCCGGGATCCAGAAATGGGTCGCGCCTTCGAATTGGAAGCTCTCGACCGAAAACTTCTGCGGCGACTCGTATCATAACGTGAGCCACCGTTCGGTCGATCTCGTCGGGATCGGGCCGAGCGCGAAGTCGGGCGTCAAGGGGCGACGCGATCAATACTCGCCGGGGAGTCAACACGTGTGGCTGACCTTCCCGCAGGGCCACGGGATTCACAGCGTCCTGCTCCCCGAAGACAACTGGTACGTCGAAGGCTTTCATGACAATGCAGCGGTCGAAGATTATTATCGCCGGTGTTTCGAAGAACGTCGGCGCCGCTTAGGGGCGCGCTCGCGGCTCGTCGGCTGGACCGGCAGCATCTTCCCCAACACGTCGTACCTCGCCCATCAGCCGCGCGCGCTCTTCGTTTGGCATCCAAACGGACCAGCGTCGATGGAGGTTTGGCGCTTCTTTCTCGTCGACAAGGACGCGCCCGAAGACGTGAAGGCATTCTTGCGGCACTACTACATGCGGTATTCGGGCCCGGCCGGGATGACCGAGCAAGACGATTTGGAGAACTGGAACTACGCGACGTCGGCAAGCCAAGGGACGATCGCTCGCCGCTACCCGTACAACTACCAGCAGTCGCTGCACGCGACGAAGACCGACGATCCGCTGCCGGGGCAGGTCAGCACGCAGATCACCGAACAGAACTCGCGCGGCTTCTACAAGCGCTGGGTCGACTACGTCAGCGGACGAGCGCTATGAGGTCAGCGCCTCGTAGACGCGCTCGGCGGTGATCGGGAAGGTGGTCAGCTGCGCGCCGACCGCATTGTAGACGGCGTTTGCGACGGCCGGTGCGACGCCGCTGTTGCTGAGTTCTCCGGCCATCTTCGCACCGTACGGACCATTCGCGATGCCGGCTGCGACGTGGATGGTCCGTAGCGGTGGGACGTCCATTTGCGTGGGCAGCTTGTACTCGCCAAGGTTGAGCGCGCTCAGCTTGCCGTCCTCGTCGATCAGCTCCTCGAAGAACGCGCCGCCAACGCCGTAGACGAAGCCGCCCTCGATCTGGCCCCGATGCGCGACCGGATTGATGATCGGTCCGACCTCGACCGAGAGCGTCGCGCCGAGCAGCGTGACCTCGCCGGTCGCGCGATCGACCTCGACGTCTACGGCGAAGGCTGAGAAGCTGTAATCTGCCGGATGCTCGGCGTCGTGATGCTCGCCGTTGTACGCGCCGCTTACCTCGATCGTGTCGCTGCGCTTCTTGCCGACGTGCGGGCGCAACTTTTCGACTGCATCGAGCGTGGCTCGTCCCATGATGTGCGTGACGCGACTCGCTCCGGCCCCAGGGTCGTTCGGCGCTTCGTCGGTCGACCCGCGACGGATCGAAATCTTTTCGGGCTCGATGCCCAGCTCGGCGCTGATGATGCGTCGAATCACCGTGGCGGAGCCGCTGCCTTGATCCGGTGTGCCGTAGAGCACGTCGACTTCATCGTTCGGATGCAATCGCAGGCGGAGCGACGTCTTGCCGCCGCCGGTGTGCCGGCAGACGAACGAGATACCGCGACCGCGTCCCGGCGGCATCGGCGTGCTCCAATCGGTCTCCCGCCGCAACGTTTCGAGGACTTCGCGACCCTTCGGCTCGAGCATATGCTCGCCGGTCAACGCGGTGTCGCCGTCCTTGATCACGTTGCGCAGGCGCAGCTCGAGCGGGTCGACCCCGAGCTCGCGCGCGATCACGTCGACGTGAATCTCCCAGGCGAAGAAGGTCTGCACGTCGGCGGGCGCGCGCATGTGGCCCGACGGGGTCGTGTTCGTGTACGCGCTGCGGACTTCGAGCAGCACGTTGGGGACGTGGTAGCCGACCGTTCCCCAACCGACTTGCCCCGGGATGAGATCCTTGCCGGGCTTTGTCGCCGCGTAAGCGCCGCCGTTGTAAATGATCTCGCCGTGATGGACGAGGAACTTCCCGTCCTTGTCCACGCCCGTCCGCACGCGGATCTCGGAGGGGTGCCGGCAATTCGTCCCTTGCAGTTCGTCGACATACGACATCACCGCTTTTACCGGACGTCCCGTCGCCCTCGCGAGGTAGTAGCAGGCGAACTCGTCGACGACGAGCCCTTTCCCGCCGAAGTCGCCGCCGATGTACGTCGGCTCGACGATGATCTTTTCGGCGGGGACACCGGTGACGACCGACATTTGCTGGCGCAGACGAAACGGCGATTTGCACGGCGAGTAGACGCGGACGACGCCGTCCGGATCGACCTGCACCAAGCACGCGCGCGGCTCGATATAGCCATGGTGTTGGCGCGGCGTCGTAAAGCGATGATCGAAGACGCGATGCGCCGCTTTGAAAAGCGGCTCGAGGTCCGGCGCACCCTTGCGGTGCGTCACTCTACCTTGCAAGTTCGGGTGATCGACCGGGGGCCGCTTTCCGCTGGCGAAGATGTACTTCGCCGAGTCTTCATGCAGGATCGGAGCGTCGGGCTTGAGCGCCTCGGAACCGACGAAGACGGCGGGCAGCTCATCGTACTCGACGTCGATCAGGCGCGCCGCTTCTTCGGCCGCATCCTTCGTCTCGGCGGCGACGGCGGCGACGCGCTCGCCGATGAAGCGGACCTTCTCGAACGCGAGGACGGGCCAATCGTGCATGTGACGGCCGAAGCGCTTGTCGCCGATGTCGGCGCCGGTGAGAATCGCCCGAACGCCGGGGACCTCCTTTGCGGCGCTCGTGTCGATCGAGACGATGCGCGCATGGGGGACCGAGCTCACCGCGAACGCGGCCCAAAGCATGTTCGGCTTCGTGACGTCGCCCGTGTACTGCGCCTTGCCGCTGACCTTGTCGCGGCCTTCGACTCGAATCTCCGGATCGGCGAACGTTTCGAGCGGCGTCTTGCGCCGCGGGAGAGTGACCGTCATCGAGACCGGGATTTACGGCCGCTGCCGGGAAGCTCCTGGCCCTTAGCACCGTAAGCAAACGATAAACAGCGAGGGGTGGACGTGAAGATAACGCGGTTCGACGGCGGGCACATCGGCGTCGTCAAGGACGAGAAGATCTACGACGTGAGCGCCGCATGCGGCGTCGATCCCGGCGAATGGCCGCCGGTCGGCATCGTGCGCGTCATCGGGTCGTGGGATTCGGTGCGGCCGAAGATCGAGGCTGCAGTCAAATCGGTGACGGGGAAACCGCTCTCTTCGGTCAAGCTGCAAACGCCGGACCCGTGGCCCAACAAATTGTTGGCGCTGCCGAGCAACTTCCGCGATCATCACGAAGAGATGCGCGGCCGTGCCTACGCTACGGCGGGCGGCGTTACGGCCGACAACGCCGGCTTCTTCATGAAGGCGAACTCGTCGATGATCGGCGCAGGCGAAGCGATCGCGGTCCCGACCGACAAGCCCGATCGCGAATTTCATCACGAGTGCGAGATGGCGATCATCATCGGAAAGCGTGGCCGGCACATTCCGGTTGAGCGGGCGCTGGACTACGTGTTCGGTTACGCGTGCTTGATCGACGTGACGATGCGCGGTAAGGAAGAGCGGGTCATGCGCAAGTCGTACGAAACGTTTTGTCCGGTCGGCCCCTGGATTACGACCGCCGACGAAGTCGGCGATCCCTTCGGACTCAACATGCGATTGTGGGTCAACGGAGAGCTGCGCCAGCACTCCACCCCGTCGATGATGATCGTTGGAATCCGTGAAGCGATAGCGATGAGCTCGGCGGTCACGACGCTCGAGCCCGGGGACATCATTGCGAGCGGGACCATGGCGGGCGTCGGGCCGCTCAAGCCGGGGGACGAGGTCGTCATCGAGATCGACCGCGTCGGGAAGATGACGCTCCCGGTCGTCGCGGCATAAGGAACGGCAAAGAGGAATCTTACCCAGGCGGGAATGATAGGTGGGAACTCTTTGCACTTTGAGGTGAACGCTTGATCGACGCGCCGCCGCAAACCAAATCGAAGCTCGAAGTCAAGGGCGTGAGCGTCCGCTACATCAACAAGCGCACGGGCGCCGAGACGATCGCGCTGGACGATGCTTCCTTTAGTGTGGGCTCCGGCGAGTTTGTCTGCATCGTCGGGCCGAGCGGCTGCGGAAAGACGACGTTGCTCAACTGCTTGGATGGGTTGCGGCCGGTGAGCGGCGGCCGGATCCTCGTCGATGGGCGTCCGGTCTCGGGGCCGGGTCCGGATCGCGCGATGGTCTTTCAAAGTCCCTCGCTGATGCCGTGGCGGACGGTCCTCAAGAACGTGACCTACGGCTTGGAGTCGCAGGGCGTCGCGGCGAGCGAAGCGTCGGAGCGCGCACAGAAGATGATCGATCTCGTTGGGCTCTCGGGCTTCGAAAGTTATCATCCCGGCGAACTCTCCGGCGGGATGCAGCAGCGCGTCAACCTGGCGCGCGCGCTCGTCATCGAACCCGAGGTTATTCTGCTCGACGAGCCGTTCGCGGCGCTCGATGCGCAGACGCGCGAGCTGATGCAGGCCGAGCTCTTACGCGTGTGGCGCGTGACTAAGAAGACGGCCGTCTTCATCACGCACCAAATCAGCGAGGCGGTCTTCTTGGCGGATCGCGTGATCGTTCTATCGTCGCGTCCGGGGCGGGTCAAGGCGATCGTCGACATCGACATTCCCAGGCCGCGCACGCTCGAGATCAAACACGATCCGCTCACGAACCAGCTGGAGCGGCACGTAGAATCGCTGATCGACAGCACCCTGACCGCGGAGCAGATATTCGCGGCCGCCGGAGACTAGCATGAGCGTAACGCAAGTCAATATCCCAGGCATCGTCGCCGAAGAGGAGGCCGCCGAACGGCCCGCGGTACGACGCAAGATCGATCGCTCCGAGCGGACGAGGCGCATCGTCCGCTCCGCCGTCTCGCTCGTCGTCGGCGTCCTGCTATGGGAAGCGATCGCACGGCTCGTCGTCCACAACGATGCGTTCTTGGCCGCTCCCTCCGCAGTCGCCAAACGCGGATGGGAGATGATCCTCAACGGTGAGCTCCTCTCGAATACGTGGGTCAGCATGCAGGAGCTGATCTACGGCTTCATCATCGGGGCGATCGCCGGGATCGCGATCGGAGCCGCGATGGCGACCTGGAAGAGCGTGAGCGACTACCTGGAGCCGTGGATCGCCGGACTCTACGCCGCGCCGATGATCGCGTTTGCGCCGGTCGTCATCATTTGGTTCGGCGTCGGCATCGCTTCGAAGGTCGCGGTCGTCATCATGATGGTCGTCTTCCCGATGATCATCAATACGCAAGCCGGTCTGGAATCGACCGACCGGCGCTTGCTGACGGTTGCGCGTGCATTTTGCGCCAGCGGCCCGCGGATCTTCCGAACCGTTTCGATTCCGTCGGCGGCGCCGTTTATCGTCGCGGGGATGCGCTTGGCTGTCGGGCGTGGTCTCGTCGGCGTCGTCGTCGGCGAGCTGTTCGGCTCGCGCGCCGGTTTGGGAAACATCATCACGACGGCCAGCAGCGTCTTCGATATGCCGACTCTTTTCGTCGCGGTCGTCACGCTGGCGATCACCGGCGTCGTCCTCACCTACCTGCTGCGGGCGGTCGAGATGCGGCTTGCAGCCTGGCGTGAAGTGGCGTAGGATTGAAGCAAGATGATTAAGCAGCAGACCAAGACTCCTATCAAGGTTCGCAAGCTCGGGCACGTCGTGTATGAGGTCAGCGACCTCGAACGCAGCACGCAGTTCTGGACCGAAATCATGGGCTTCACCGTCACCGACCTGAACGAGAACGGGATGGTTTTCCTGCAATCAACGGGCGACCATCACTCGATCGCGCTCGTGCCGTCGCCGGGCAAGAAGAAACCCGAAAGGAACGACGCGAAAACGCTGCAGATCCACCACTGGGCGATGGAGGTCGACTCCATCGAGACGCTGTTTGCCGCGCGCGACTTCTTGCAAGCGCGCGGCATCCCTATTAGCTATGAAGGCCGGCGCGGCCCGGGCGGCAACATCGGGGTCGAATTCAAAGATCCCGACGGGTACGTGGTCGAGATCTACTGCGACATGGATCAAATCAAAGAGGATGGTAAATCCCGGCCGCCCGAGGAGTGGAGGCGCGCTACGTCACTCGAAGAGGCTGTGAACAACCCGCTTCCCTCGCACTAGCGCCGCTTGATCGTCGAAAAAGATGTGACCGATCCGGTCACATCGGAGATCATCCGGAATACGCTGATCGCCATCACGGATGAGATGAAGACCAATCTCATGCGGACGGCGTACAATCCGATCATCTACGAGGCCCTCGACTACACGGTGGGCCTCTTTGATGCGCAGGGCAACACCGTCTCGATCGGCTTGGGCTTGCCGATGTTCATCCGCGGGCTTTCGGATGCGATCAAGGCGAAGCTCGCATTCTACGGTCCCGACGGCATCGAGCCCGAGGACATCCTGCTCACGAACGACGCGTACATCATGGGCAGCCACCTCAACCACATGATCTTCACTCTGCCCGTCTTTCACGACGGCGAGCTCGTCGCGTTTGCCTCGTCGATGGCGCACTGGCAGGACGTCGGCGGGACGCTCGGTGGTCAGACGCGCGACATCTACTCCGAGGGGTTGCAGCTCCCGATCGTCAAGATTTTCAAGCGGGGCGTCCAGGATCGCGAGTTGACCGAAATCATCCGAACCAATGTCCGGATTCCGGAACTCGCCATGGGAGACTTCCGCGCGCAAGTCGCCGCGATCCGAACCGGTCAGCGGCGCGCGAACGCGCTGTTTGAACGCTACGGCAAGCCTGCGGTCCTCGGCAGCATTCGCAACATCTACGAGCAGAGCGAGCGGCTCGCGCGCGTCGCCGTACGGGCGATTCCCGATGGAACGTACGAGGCCGAGTCCTATATGGACGACGACGGCGTCGGGACCGATCCGGTTCCGATCAAAGTGCGCGTTGTCGTCGCGGGCGACGAGATGACGGTCGACTTGAGCGAGGTGAGCCGTCAGGTTGCCGGCTACTACAACTCCGGTGCGACAGCGGGGCGCTCCGCGGCTCAAGTCGCCTTCAAGTGCGTCACGACTCCACGCCTCTATCCGATCAACGACGGGATGTTTCGACCCCTCAACGTGATCTTGCCGCCGGGACGCGTCGTCAGCGCGGTAAAGCCTGCGGCGATGCGGCAGTGGATGACGATTCCGATGACCGTCGTCGACTCGATCTTCAAAGCGCTTTCGCCGGCCCTTCCCGAGCGCGTCGTCGCCGGCCATCATGCCGACTTGTGCTCGATGAATCTTTTCGGGACCGATCCGCGCAGCGGACGATTTTACGTCGCGTCCGTCGGACTTCCCGGCGGCGGCTGGGGCGCCAAATACAACAGCGACGGCATGAGTGCGACCGTGTGCATCAACGACGGCGACACGCACAACTCGCCCAGCGAAGCGACGGAAGTCAAGCTGCCGATCCTGATCGAGAGCTATGCGCTCCGCCCGGACTCGGGCGGCGCAGGACGCCATCGCGGCGGCCTGGGCGTCAAACGCCGCATGCGGGCCCTTGCCCCAATGAACATCATCACGAAGATGGAACGAACCAAATGCGCGCCGTGGGGATTGCGCAACGGCAAGCCCGGTTTGCCGAACTGCACGCGGATCGAGCGCGCTGACGGCACAGTCGTACAGCCGCCCAATGGGAAGCTGCAGGGCGTCCAGCTCGCAGCGGACGACGTCGTCGTTATTGAAAGCGGCGGAGGCGGCGGCTTCGGCGATCCGAAGGAGCGCGCTGCTGAAGCGGTGCGGGCCGACGTTCGGCGCGGTTACGTCACGCGCGAGGCAGCGCTTGCCGACTACGGTGTGACGGAGAGCGAGCTCGACTCGCTCTAAGCGATTTCGAAGCACTTTGCGGGATAAGCATCACGTTAGTGCTGCAGCTAGCACGCAAAAAAGGTGATGTCATGAACTACAACGTTATCATTCGCGGACTCGCCCTGGCGGCGGCCGTTTCCCTACTGCCGGCGATGGCGTCGGCGCAGGACCGCCCGTGGAATCACGAGAGTTCGCTCTCGGGGACCGTCTCATCATTCGGCGGCTTCAACATGAGCCTCGAGGACGGCCGGCCCGTGTATCTCCATCAGGGTACGATCATTAACCCGACCGGGACGACGCTTGGGCCGGGCATGAACGTCGTGGTATACGGGACGCGCAATCGCGACGGCTCGATCAACGCGGACGAGATCGACGTGCACGGCTATCGTAGCGGGTACAACCGCGGCTACGACGACCAACGGGACCGTCATCGCGATCGAGACGATCGTTACTACTAGGCCGGCTTAGGCGAACGGCGCGGGCGCCGGCGCGGCGTCCGCGCCTCGACCTTTAGCGCTGCGCCTTGTATGCCGCGAGAATCTCCGATCCCGTCGCGAACCAGACCCGCTTTTTTTCGCGCATGTAAGTGAGCGCGGATTCGAGGTACTTTGCCCGGAAGGGAACGCCGGTGATGTACGGGTGGAGCGCGACGCACATGACCTTGCCGGTTTCGGCGGCCTCTTCATAAAGCACGTCGAACTGATCGCGAATCATCCGGTCGTAGTCGGGGCCGCTGAAGCCGCGGCGCATGAAGACGCCGATGTCGTTGATCTCGAGCGTGTACGGCATCGCGACGATCTCAAAAAACGCGTCTGATCTATGCGTCGTCTTCAACGGATGCGGTTGCTCGTCGCTGACCCAGTCGCCGACGTACTGAACGCCGTTTTCGGCCAGGATGTCGATCGTGTGCTCGGTTTCGGCCAGACCTTGGCCGAGCCACCCGATCGGACGGGTGCCGGTTTTCCGCGCGATCGTCTCCAAGACATCGGGAATGACGGCGCGCTCCTCGTGCTCGGGCAGGCCGTTCATCGACGCGCTGTTGGTGAGGCCGTGCCCCATGAACTCCCAGCCGAGCTCCGCGCAGGCTTCGACGACTTGCGGGTAGTGCGCGCAGACATCCGAGTTGAGCGCGACGGTCCCTTTGATGTCGAGGTCCCGCAGGATCCGCATCATTCGCCAGATCCCGACCCGGGCGCCGTACTCGCGCCAGCTGTAATTGGGAACATCGGGCACCTCTCTTGCCGGCGTCGCAATCGTGGCGCCGTGCAGTGAGTCTTCGTGCCAATACTCGATGTTCGGGACGACCCAAACGGCAAGCCGAGCCTTGTTCGGCCACGTTAACTTCGGCCGCCCGGCGATCGGGACGAAGGGTGCTCGCTCGTGATACCGCATCGGCGGATGTTTGCTTGCCGGGGGTGGTCACGCCTGTGCCGCCGGAGATGGCTGCGGACTTGGGCGGTTGAACTCTCGCGGGCATGACCATCAAGCCGCAATTCCCCGCCGAGCAATCGGAGGCCGGTGAGTTCGTTCGCCAACAAGATGCGTTCGCCGGCTGGGTGAGCGCCGACGGCAGCTCGGGGTTTCCGGCCGAAGCGGGCCGCTACCATCTCTATGTCTCGCTCGCGTGCCCGTGGGCCCATCGCACGGTCATCGTGCGGCGGTTGAAGCATCTCGAGGATGCGATCGGGATGACCGTCGTTGACCCGATTCGGAGCGACGAAGAGGGCTGGGCGTTTCGCGAAGGTCCGGGGTACTCGAAGGATCCGGTCAACGGCTTCATAACGCTGAGCCAGGCATACTATGCGACCGATCCGCATTACCGCGGGCGCATCACCGTCCCTGTCCTCTGGGACAAACAAACGAAGCGGATCGTCTCGAACAACGACGACGATATCATGCGGATGCTCGAAACGCAGTTCAACGCGTTCGGCGATGCGAAGCTCGACCTATATCCGGAGCCGCACCGAGCCGAGATCGGCGAACTGAACGCGTGGATCTACGAAACGTTCAACAACGGCGTCTATCGTGCCGGCTTCGCAACGTCGCAGGCGGCCTATGAGCAGGCTGCCCACGGGGTCTTTGCGACGCTCGAACGGCTCGAGGAGCGTCTGGCGAAACGCCGGTACTTGTTCGGCGCTATTCCGCTCGAGACCGACTGGCGCGCGTTCCCCACGTTGATCCGGTTTGACGCCGTCTACTACGGGCACTTCAAGTGCAATCTGCGCCGCATCGTCGACTATCCCAACCTCTGGGGCTATCTGCGCGATCTCTACCAATACGACGGCGTCGCGCAAACGGTGAATTTCGATCACATCAAGCGGCATTATTACTTCACGCACGACGACATCAACCCGACGCGGATCGTCCCGATCGGTCCCATCCTCGATCTCGAGGGTCTCCACGGCCGCGAGAAACTCTAGAGTCGTTCCTCCAATCGTACGTAGATCGCGCGCGCGTTGGGGTATGACGACGGCACGTAGCCGTTCGTCCCGTACGTCCACGGGACGGCCGCGCTCTGCCCGTTGTTCGTAGGGACGCCGTTGCCGAGCGTGTACGGATTCTTATACGGCCGGCCGTACCAAGCCGCGTACGACGAATTGCCGCCTTGGTATCCCGGCGGCCCGATGAGATACGGGTTGCCTTGCAACTGGGTCGGGTTGGCGTTGCCGAAGAGATTGTTCACGTCGAGGACGAGTCGCGTCCGCATTCCCAAATCGGCCGTCAGGTGAATCGACGCTAAGAGCTGTGGCAAACTGCGAAGGGTGTTCGGATCGTTGCCTTCGGGCGTCCCGAGCGAACCGATATACGGGTTCGTGAGCACGTTGAACGGCTGTGAGGGATCGCGTAAGAAGTAGTAGTTGAAGCCCGGGTTGACGTGATTGTCGTTGGGGACTTGCAGCGGCTTTCCGGTCACCGAATCGAAGACGAAAACGGACTTTCCGTTCCCGTACGGGTAGCCGGTTTGATACGACAGCGTCGGCGTAACCGTAACCGGCCCGATCGTCGCGCGATAGGACGCGATCGCGGAGAAATCGGGAATGTAGCCGACGGGAAAGAGGTGGCCTGCCGCGGCCGCAGGCCCGTTGAGGTCGTTGTAGCCGAATTGCGAGGCGCTCGATGAGAACCCGCGTGTATACGTTGCTGCGAGCGAAAAGCGGCCGGTATCGACCGAGAGTTCCAAGCCGTGCGCGAGGAGGTTGCCCGCATTCGTCGGGATCCCGACGCCCAAGGGGCTCTCCCCCGATGCGATCGCGCTGCGGAAATCGGCCGGCAGCACGTCGATCAAGTTGTGCTCGACTTGGATAAAGTACGTGAGCCGGCTTCGTACCGGAGCATCATGTTCGATGCTGATCCCGTACTTGTCTCCGATTTCGGGGGCTAGCGGCGAGAACGGGGTCGGATTCCGGGTGTCATTCCGCTCGACTTCAAGCGGGAGCGGTGCGACGGTCGTGTGGTCGTACGTCGCAAGCAACGCCCAGTGCGGCGCGAAGCGGTAATTTGCGCCGGCGTGCGGATCGAGAGCACCGATTTGATAGCCGTTCCCGCCACTCGTCAGCGCATGCCATTGATTCAGGCGAGCGGTTCCGTTCAGCACGAACCGGCTCGTCGGCGACCAGCGGTCCGAGACGTAGAAGAGATACGAGTTGAGCGTGGGCTGCGAGGTGATTTGGCTGTCGAGCGTCGCGACGATCTGATTGAGATACGAAGTCTGCGTCTGCAATTCGACGCCGTAGCTCAACTCGTGGTGCTCGCTTGCGACGTTGCGCGCGTCGAGTCCGAGTCCGTAGAGGCGTCCGCTTTGCTGGCCGAAGTACGAGATCACGCCGTTGGGATACGAGAGGTCATCGAAAAACGGTGCCACCGTGTTCGCCGTGTACATCGAGCTGTAGAGCTGGAGGCGCGCAAGGGAATGGCCGTAAGTCCGAACATCCTGGACCTTGGCCACGGCGTACGTCCCACGCACCCGGCTCGGGGTCGTGACGATCGCATCCGATGCCGGCTCGCCGGGGAAGATCGTGTTCATCCCGTTGAATGCGCCGTAGGTTTCACCGGCAAACGGCGTCCCGTACTGATCGTAGACCGCTTGTCCGGCGAGTCCCACGAAGGAAACGTCGTCGCTGCGGCCTGAGCGCAAGTGGACGTTGGCGGCGAGCGACCACGTTGCCCGATTTGCGAGTGAGAGTCCGTACGTAGCGGCCTCGGACGGGTAGAATGTCGTGCCGTCACCGTACTGAAATTGATCGGCCCCGATTCTTGCGTCGATTGCGTAGCGCTGCTGCAAGCTCGGTGTTGCCCAACGGCTCTGGAGCTCGGCGCGGTCCCCTCCGGGGATAATCGCTTGCGAGAGGCTCAGCGACGTTTGTTCCGGATAAACGCCGGTTGCCGGAATTTCATCGATCTCGCCCGAGAGCCCCTGATTGCTCGACGTCGACAAACCGCCGCTCGTGATCGTCGTGTATCCGGCGCCGGTTGTCGGGAGTTGCGCACCGACGACGTTTCCGCCGGGTTCTGCGATCAAGGCTTGCGGGATCGGGACGCCGTCGTAGCTGAAGACCGTGTCCTCGACCTTTCCCCCGAGCAGGATCACGTTGGCGAACGGATCTTGCTGGACGCCGGGCGCCGCTGCAACAGCACCTTGAATGGCGCCCTGCGTGTAGGAGCCGAGTCCCGATGACGACGCCGACGGAAGCCCGCGCGCTTTCTCGCCCGTGATCGTGTACGTTTGCGAAGGTTCACCAAAGCTGCTCCCGCCTTGGACGCGGCGCGTAACGAAGCCGATTACGCCTGGAACGGTGAGGATCGCCACCTCTGCGGTGACGTGCGCGTTCGGCAGGACGGCGACGCGGAACGTCTGCGGCTCGTATCCGGGCGCGCTGACCGCGACGGTATATTCATCGGGTACGACGTTTACGATTGTGTAGCGGCCCGACGAATCGGTACGCACGCGGTAGCGCGCCGACGGTGACGAAGCAGCAACGTCCGCTCCGCCGACGCCCGTGCGGCCCTGTGCGCTGACGACCCGTCCGCTGATCGTCCCCGCGATGATTTCCGCAGCGGTGCTGGTCGCCGGAAGGAGGCTGCATTGCGCGCAGATTACGAGGAGGAACACGTTCCGCAGATGGATCATGCGAGCGCTGAGGTTCGTCTCGTTCGCAGCCCCTGCCTCGCTGAAGGAGCGGTATGCACAACAGACTCGAAGGACGCGTTGCGATCATTACCGGCGGCGGTCACGGAATCGGAAAGGCGTACGCGCGCCGATTGGCCGATGAGGGCGCGGCCATCGTCATCGCCGAGCTCGACTCGAAGGCGGGCGAGGCCGTCGCGAAAGAGCTCATCGATCGCGGCTATCGCGCGCTCGCGATCCGGACCGACGTCGCGGATCAGACGAGCGCCGAAGCGATGGCGCGTCAGGCGGCCGAAGAGCTCGGCAAGATCGACATCCTCGTCAACAACGCCGCTGTCTTCGCTACGGTAGCGATGTCGCGCGTACCCTTCGACCAAATCGATCCAGCCGAGTGGGACAAGCTGATGGCAGTCAATCTGCGCGGGACGTGGTTTGCGTGTCGCGCAGTCGTGCCGTACATGCGCATGCAGGGATACGGCAAGATCATCAACATCAGCTCGGGGACCTATCTCGATGGTTCGCCCAGCCGCATTCACTACGTGACGTCCAAGGCCGGGATCATCGGTTTTACGCGAACGCTGGCGCGCGAACTCGGCAAGGACAACATCTGTGTCAATGCTCTCGTCCCCGGGAGCACGCTCAGCGAAGAGAATCCCGACGAGAGCGTACTCAAGCTGCGCAGCGGCCCGGTCGCGAGCCGCGCGCTGAAGCGGATTCAGCGTCCCGAAGACTTGGTCGGCGCGCTCGCCTTCTTTGCTTCGCCCGATTCGGATTTCATTACGGGACAGAGCCTGGTCGTCGACGGCGGCTCGGTGATGCAGTAGGGAAAGCGCCAACCGGCTTCCAAAGCGGGAACTATCATGGCTGCAAAGATCGTCTGCGCCTTGGGCGCCTCCCACGGGCCACTGCTCTCGACCCCGCCCGATAAGTGGTACCTGCGCGCCGAGTTCGATAAGAAGAATCCGACGCATTACTATCGGGGCGAGGTTTACGACTTCGAGGGCCTCGTGAAGCGGCGCAACGGAGCGTTCGTCGATCAGATCACGGATGCGGAGAAGGTGAAGCGGCACGATCGCAATCAGCGCGCCCTCGATCAGCTCGCGAAGCGCTTTCGCGAAGCGAAGCCCGACGTCGTCATCATCTTCGGCAACGATCAGCGCGAGCTTTTTCATGAGGACGTGACGCCGGCGTTTCTCGTCTTCGACGGTAAGAAGATCGAGAACGTCCCGTGGACCGAGGAGAAACGCTCGAAGGTCGATCCGGGCGTGAAATTCGCCGAAGCCGGACACACGCCGCCGCAAGGCGCGGTCTACGACGGCGCACCTGAGGTGGCCCAGACGATCATCGAGACCTTGATCGACAGCGATTTCGACGTGAGTACGTCCGAGCGGCTGCCGCTCGTCAACGGCGAACCGCACGGCATCCCGCACGCCTTCGGTTTTCTCTACCGGCGCATCATGGAAGACAATCCGCCGCCGTCCGTCCCGCTCTTCACCAACATCGGATGCGAGCCGAATATCGTGCGTGCAAAGCGGTGCGTGCAGTTGGGGCACGCGATGAAGAAGGCGATCGACCGCCTTCCGGACGGCCTGCGCGTCGCGACGATCTCATCCGGCGGTTTCTCGCATTTCACGATCGACGAAGAGTTCGATCGCGAAGTGATGGACGCGATGACGCGCGGGGACGAGACAAAGCTCGCATCGATTCCTGAGCCGTATTTTTGGGGCAATACCTGCGAGACGAAGAGTTGGTTTCCGAACGTCGCGCTGATGAACGATCTCGGCCGAAAATTGCACATGGTCGACTACGTCCCATGTTATCGCAGCGTCGCCGGGACCGGCCAGGCGATGGCGTTCGGTTACTGGGACTAGCGTGCGGGTCGACGTCCACGCACACTACCTTTCGACCGAATACCTCGACCTGCTCGACAGGCTCGGCGGGATCGAATCGGGGACGCATCTCGGCCGGCCCGTAACCTGGCCCAGCCTCAAGGAAGATCTAGAAGCTCGGTTCAGAGTGATGCGGGAGGCCGACGTCGCGCTGCAGATCCTGTCCGTCTCGGGCCTCATGCCGTTTTTTGAAGAGAAGCAGAAGGCCGTCACGGCCGCGCAATATGCGAACGATATGTACGCCGAGCTGATGCGCGCGTATCCGACGCAGTTTTCCGCCTTCGCCGCGCTGCCGCTGCCGCATGTCGACGCGGCACTCGAGGAGATGGCTCGCGCCCTCGACGAGCTGACGATGCCCGGGATCACGCTGACGACCTCGGTGATGGGACGCAGCCTGGGCGAGCGTTTTTTCGATCCGATCTATGCTGAGCTCGACCGCCGGCGCGCGGTCTTGTTCATTCATCCCGCCGGTCTGGCATGCGGTTCGCAGCCGATCGTGAAAAGCGGCCTTTTGTGGCCGCTCGGCGGGACGGCTGAAGATACGCTTTGCGCCGTGCAGATGATGCAATCGGGCTTCACCGAGAAATTCCCCAACGTCCGCGTCATCATGCCGCATCTTGGGGGAACGTTGCCGTTCCTGATGCATCGTATCGACCGGCCCGTGCGCAAGGATTTACCGGATCAAGCGCCGCTGCAAGACGTGGCGCGGAAGTTTTGGTACGATACCGTCAACGGCTACCCGCCGGCGCTGCGCTGCGCGTGCGAGGCGTACGGTGCCGACCGGCTCGTATTCGGCACGGACTATCCGTTTTTCCGCGACGCCGCGTACAAAGGCGCGGCAGACTATATCGTGCAGACGGGCTTGTCGAAGGAAGACACCGAGGCGATCTTCGTCGGCAACGCCCAGCGGGTCTTCGACGGGATGTTCGATTTCGCCAAGTTGTAAGGGAGCCTGATATGAGTACGATCTCTGCGCCGATGGCGACGGAAAAAGTCGAGTTGCGAGTCGCCGACGGGACACGGATGATCGCATACGTCGCGCGTCCGTCCAAGCCGGTAAAGGACGGACCGGGGATCATCGTGCTGCAAGAGGCCTTCGGAGTGACGGGATATCTGCGCGAGGTCGCGGCCCGTTTCGCCAACGAGCTCGGCTTCGTAGCGATCGCGCCGGAGCTCTACCATCGCACCGGCGACGGCGCCGTCGGCAACTACGACGGGGGCCAACCGAACGATATGAACGTCCATCGCGCCGGCCTCTCGACGGAGGGCCAAGCCGCGGATTTCGTCGCGGCGTGGGAATGGCTGCGCAAAGAAGGCGTCCCCGCGGAGCGGACCGCCGCGGTGGGATTCTGCATGGGCGGCCGCGTCGCGTACTTAGGGAACGCGCACGTCCCGCTCGGCGCGGCGATCTCGTTCTACGGCGGAAACATCGCGCCCAAGTGGGCGCACTTCGCGCCAAAAGAACACGGGCCGATCCTCTTCTTTTGGGCCGGGCTCGATAGCCACATCACGGCCGAGCAGCGCCGCGCCGTCGAGGATGCGATGATCGCCGCGAAATCGGCCCCGCACACGCACGTCGTGTTTTCGGACGCGGACCATGGATTTTTCTGCCATGCACGTCCGAACGTTTACCATCCGGGCGCCGCGCGCGAAGCCTGGGCGATGCTCGTCGAGTTCCTAAAGTATCACAAAGTGATCGACTAGGCGCTCACGCGCCGATGCGGGAGCCTTGTTTGAGGACGAAGCGCGTAATGAAGCCGAGCGCTTCCATACCCGCTGATCCGACGGGATCCTTGATGAACGAGTGCGGTTGACCCGCAAACTTGTGCAGCTCGACGGAGCCGCCCGCATCGCGATATGACGCCGTGAAGTTGTCGGCCATATCCGGCGTGACGTTGTCGTCGTTCGTCCCTTGTACGATCAGGAGCGGCGGCAAATTCTTGATCGCCTCTCCGCGCTCGAGGATCAATTGCGGATTTCCTTCGGCCATCGCCGCTTCGCTGCGCCAATATTGATCGTGCGACGCGACGAGCTTGTCGTTGCCTTTCTCTTTGGCCATACGATAGCGTGCCAGCGGATTGGCGATCGGCCAGCCGACGGCAACGAAGCTAAGCGTCGCATCGATCACCGGCGATTCGGCGAGCGGAATCGTCGCGTAGCGCGGATCGTTCGGACGCAGTGCGACCAACAGCAGCGTCTGCGCGCCGCTCGACGTCGCGATGCCGCCGACGAGATCGGGCCGGCTGCCGAATTCGCCCGCGTGCGCCTTCAGCCAGCGGACCCCATAGTTGACGTCGGCGACCGCCGCGGGATAGACGCTGCCTGGCGGCATCCGGAAATCGAGCGCGAGGACGACGACCCCTGCCGTTGCAAGTGCCGTATCGATCGCGACGTTGCTGAACCGGTCACCCGAGGTCCAGGCGCCGCCGTGCACTTCGACGACGGCCGGGAAGGGGCCGGGTCCGTCCGGCTGATACAGCCGCGCGGCCAGGCGCAGGTCGCCGTGCTGGAGGTAGAGGTATTCGATGTCCCGTTGCTGGACCGAATGCGTTGCCATGCTTGACACTTCCCCAGCCCGGCCCGCAGAAGCCTCTGCTAAGGGCGCCCCGGCACGCGCCGTCTTCGAAATCTTGCGCGCGTGGGGAATCGATCACGTCTTCACGTGCCCCGGGAGTACCGAAGCCGCTTTCCTCGACGTTTCAGCTCAGTATCCCGACGTTCGCTTGGTACTCGTAACGCACGAGTCGATCGCAATTGCGGCCGCCGACGGCTACACGCGGGTCACCGGCCGCCCGGCGGTCGCCTATCTGCACACCAACGTCGGTCTCGCAAATTGCGTGGCGCACTTGGACTGCGCGCAACTCGCGCGCAGTCCGGTCGTGATCCTCAACGGGATGAAGTCGACGGAGATCCAAAATCGCGGCGGCTTCACGACCGCCTCGCATCAGCGCGACTACGTCCGTCAACACGTCGTCTACGACCGGATCGCACTTCGTCCCGAACAAGTCGCCGAAGACCTGATCCGCGCGCTGAAAGCGGCAACGGCGGAGCCGGGCGGTCCCGTTTATCTCGGGCTGCCGCAAGACATCATGGAGTCGTCCGCGCACGTTTTGATCCCGGACGTGAAGCGACGCGTCGTTCGGGCGCGGCGCCGCCCCGATCCGGAAAGCGTCGCCGAGGCGGCGCGCCGCCTCGCGGCTGCGCAGCGGCTCATCATCGTCGCCGGAAGCGAAGTTGCACGGAACGATGCGCGTGCCGAACTTGAGACGCTCGCCAGCCGGCTCGACGCGGTCGTGCTCCTCGAAGAGCGAAGAACGATGCAGTGGAACGGTGTCGCGCCCAACGGTACGCGTTTTGCGGGATTTTACAGCGCGCAGCATCCGGCAGTAAGCGAAGCCGACGTGATTTTCTTTGCGGGCGCCCCATCGACGATGGAATACGATGCTGCGAAGGTGCCAAACGTCCCGCCGAACGCGACGATCGTGCATCTGTGCTGCGATCCGATGGAGATTGCGAAGGTCGATCCGGCCGACGTTGCGCTCGTCGGGAACGTGAAGCTCGCGTTAGCCGACGTGAGCGCAGCCTTACCTTACGGCGAAGCTGCCGGTCTCGAACGCGCGGCATTTCGCGCGCGCTCCGTCGCGACTTATCGTGAAATCGCGAACGCGCGCCGCGCGAGGGCGAGGGCGCAATTCGGGAGAGTCCCCATCGACATCCAAGCCCTGGCGCAAGCGCTGCATGGCCTGCTCGAAGACGATTGTGTGATCGTCGGCCAGCCGACGACGGCGGGGAGCGACATGCTCAACATCACGTTCTCCGAGTCGAACCGGACGTATCACAAGTCGTCGGGCGGATCGCTTGGCTGGGGGATGGGCGCGGCGGTCGGGGTCGCGCTGGGCTTGCGCAGGCGCGTCTACTCCCTCGTCGGGGACGGCGTTTTCCAATTCGGAATCCAGGCGCTCTGGTCGGCGGCCGGACTCAAGCTGCCAATCACGTTCATCCTCAACGACAACTCGTCGTACGCTGCCGTGAAGGGCGCGCTCAAGCGCTATCGCGACGGCGACGAATCGGGCCCGTGGCCGGGGACCGATACGTCCGGGCCCGACTATGCGGCGATCGCGCGGGGGTTCGGCGCGCATGGAGTGCGCGTCGACCGGCTCAGCGATCTGCGCGCCGCGCTCGACGATGCCCGCAGGATCGAGGGCCCGTCCGTTATTTGCGTCCGTACCGATCCGGCGGTCGCCGGTCACTCCGCGTAAAGGAGCTTAGATGCTTGCACTTTCGCCGGTCGACATTTTCGGCAGCGTCAACACGCCGATGGGCGCGGCGCGCTTGTGGACTACCTGGATCGGGATGGCGTTCTTCATCGCGCTGCTCTTCACGTCGCTCCGCGATCTAGCGCGTCATCACCAAAGACTAGGTCCCGTGTCGATCGGGCTCGCGGTCATCGTCGTCATCGCCATCGTGTTATTTTTCCTGTTACCACGAGCCTGACGCGCCGATGGCGTTCAGTGGTGCTTTTCCTGCTGTTCTATGTTCCCGGCTTCGTCGATCCGAAACTGCGTGTCGAAGGCGACCCACTCGTCGTTGATTTGCCTCCGGCTGTGGATCGTGACGTTGTGGAGTTTCGTTCCGTCCGCCTTTTTCGACGCTCCGAGATAGGTCATGCGTAGCGCGGGCGCCTGTCCTTCGGCCGGCGGCTCGAGGCGGTTTGTCTTAACGAGAATCGCGACGAGCTTCTCTTGCACGGCCATCGGGATGACGCGATACGCATCGTCCGGCTTTTGCTGTTGCTCCTTGAGCTCTTCGGCTGCTTTGTTCTCGGGCTCGGGCGTATCGTTCACGTAGCGGACGATGGCGTCCCAATCGTCCGCTTTGAGTCCGACGTACTTACAGCCGAAGCGGTGCCCGCCTTGACCGGTCTCTTCGTGTACCACCTCAACCCGGACGGCAATGCGACGACCGCGGATTTGGAGCAAGATATTGAAATCCTTGCCCGGCGGCCGTTCGTTGAGCATGAACACGACGTCTTTGGCGGAGATCTCGAGACCCTTGCCGGGCTTTTGTACGTGGTCGGCGACGAGCCACGCCACCGGGAATGGCTCGGCCTTGCGGGGTTGCCCTCGCCAGTCGTCGTGTTTGAACAGCCCAAGAATGCCGTCGATCATAATGCAGCCCCAATAGAACCGGCACTACGTCTTTCGGCATTCGGGTCGCGCCGCGCCTGCACGGCCAGGTTAGGAAACAAGAACGCCGATTTCAAAACGTTCACGAAATCGGCGTCTAAGTTGCGTTGAGGTCAGCGGTGCTCGCTCTGTTCATCTCATTTGGGAGCGTTGGCGACCCAGACCGCGATAGCCCAAAGCACGACACTTGCGAGCACTGCCGCGAAAACCCATCCGTCATGGGAGTAGTCGCCTACGAGGCTTCTCTTAGCAGGGGTGTGCAGCGGCGACGGACCTCCCTTATCGGGCTCCTGTGTATCCATATGTGGTGATGCCTCCTACTTAATGCCTTTCGCAATGAGGTTGTTTGCGTCGAGGGCGCGATCGATTACGCGGTACTTGAACGCCAAGTCGAGCTGCGGCTGCATGAGCGAGGGGTCGAGAGAGGTCGAGAACGGTATGCGCGACATCGAGCGTATCGTATTCACATCGATCTTAGAAAATTGCGAGAGGAGCTTTGCCGATTGTTCGTGGTGACCATTTGCCCAGCGCGCCGTTTCATAAATCACCTTGACGAGCCGCTTCGCAACAGCTGTATGCTCGGCGTACCACCTGCTCGTCGTGAACCAAACCCCAATGAGGAATTCGGGGGCGATGACATCGTACGCGTTTTTTTCCAAGACACGGAGCTTCCCGCTTCGCACCGCCACAGAGAGCCACGGTTCCGTCAGGAGCGCCGCGTCGGCGAGGCCATTTTCGGTTCCCACGGCCATCTCGATGTAAGGAATTGCGATGAAATGAACCCTCGAAACGTCGACGTGACTTTGGTCGAGCCAGGCCAACGCGGCGAGATGCGATTGGTCGTCCAATGCGGCGACCGCGATTGTCTTGCCCACAAAATCGGATGGACTATGCAGTTGCGAGCGGTCTACAACGCACAGCGCCGAGGTCGCCTCGTGCGTCTGGTATAGCCCTCCGCCCGCGATAACAGCCAGCGGCGTCCCGCGACTGATCTCCCGCGCAAGAACCGGAACGTTCGAAACGCCGACATCGATAGTTCCGGCCGCAACGCCGGTCACAATCGTCCCGCTGGTTCGAAACAGCGTAATCTCGACGTTGAAACCGGCCTTCTTGAAGAACCCCAGTTGCTGGGCATAATATCCTTCGGAGGAGGCATCGCTCCGCACGAGCCCAAGCCGAATCACCGGCTGCGTTTGCGCAGGCGCCGGAATCGCGTACGGCAAGGCAACGAACATTGCGATGATGCATCCGGCCAAGCGGACTAGGACGGCGTAGTTAATGGCGCGCTCCAACGCTATTGTGTGCGGACGGTCTCCGGAGACGATCCGCGAAGACTCCTACAATCTAGGGCTTGCCACTGCAGCGGTGACGGACCTCCCCTTTCGGGCCAAAAGACGCTGAAACGACGTGCAAAGCACATCGTTTCGGCGCGAATTGGTGGAGATGAGGAGACTCGAACTCCTGACCCCTTACATGCGAAGCAAGTGCTCTACCAGCTGAGCTACATCCCC